>JAEEGL010581928.1_pt1 | contig 88431 bp, 144 predicted proteins | sample 9134231 | NCBI WGS metagenome assembly JAEEGL01 (sample SAMN16246548, study PRJNA631951) | gut metagenome | biome: gut microbiome; feature: rumen; material: fiber-attached | host: Bos | place: Iran: Karaj | collected 2018-10 | reverse complement strand
TCAGTAAAAATATTCCTGACCCTTCTGTTTTGATTGATGAAACTATTGCTTTACAATTATCTCGTATTAGTAGAGGATACCAAGCCGAACAAGAGCAAGGGCGATTATTAGACTCTACAGAAGCTGCTATTCAAAATTACGTCAACATGATTCAGGCAAAGAAAAATATTGATGAAGGACAAGAGCTTAATGTTAATGTTACTAGTACTATTTCTTCATTATTAGATGAAATAGATAAAGAAGACAATAATAATAGTGGAGATATTGATTTTGATTATGATAAAGAATCAAAAAAGCAAGAACTTAAGCAATTACGCACCGAAGGAATTAGCGACATACTTGATGAGATTGATAATGAATAAGAGGCTTAATTATGGAAGAAGAAAAAAAAGAATTAACTAAAGAAGATTTTATTGAAGAAATGACTCGTTTTGAACAAGTTACTGCTAATGAAATCTTAAAAGTATTAGAAAAACAAGAACACATATTGTCAGTTGAAGTTTTAGGATTAATTAGTATCGCAAGAGTACTTATTAATCAATTTGGTGATGAATATTTAATGGATACAGCTGTTAATTATTTAACATACAAAGAACCAGAAAATATATCAGAAACCGATGACAATGTTGAAGAAGAGTAAAATCTTATTCAACAATTTTTATTATTTGTTCTGCTGTTTTTATAAATTTTTCATCAACTAATTCATTATTAAAAATCTTTTTTTTACGTAATACATATTTACTATCAACTTGGTTAATAGAAAAAGCTATATTATTATCTTTATAAAAAATTAGTTCTTCATCTTCTACAAGACTTTTTATATCTTCTTTGCGAAGGTCTCTATTATACACTATCATATTTTTTCTCCATAAAAAAAGTAATATAGCCTCGATTTAATCCCAAAATTATTTTAATAATACCAACTAAGTATTATGAAAAAAATATTTTTCAACGAGGCTAATAATGGTATTATCAAATGGGGCAAAGCCCCAGTCCCCACACCAGGACTCGAACCTGGGTAAAGTCGGTCTACAGCCGACCGCATAACCTCTTTGCTATATGGGGTTAAATAATCACTTACTTAAATAAATGATTATTTAAACAATAGACTTCTCCTATTAATGGAGGTTTTGTTATATTTTATTAACAAATTGGGATAGACTGGATTTAAACCAGTAACTATTAGTACTCTAATCGTTTTAATTATTATAGACGTCTATAATAACATTTAAACCACTATCCCATTTGACATAGGGGGTTACCCCCCCCTATTATAGGTATTTTTATGAACAACGAACAAAACAACCATAGGTCTGAAATTAAGCAAATGATTGTTTTTTTCTTCAATTACGAAGAAAAAGGGGTAGAAGGGACTCGAACCCTCAACCTATTGATTTCTTGTATTGCACCGAATTTATGGTAAAAACTGTGTTGATTTTTAAGTTTGATTCTGATTTTAATATTACAAGTCAATCGCTCTAGCCAATTAGAGCTACTACCCCATTTTGAAGGAGCGTTTATGCTCCTCCTGTTTCAGGTTCAACTTCTACTGTATTTCTAACAACTGATGTAACTACTCCGTCAACTAATTGCGGAGCTGTATAAGCAGTTAAAAAAGCAACTAATGGGCTACTAAATAACTCAGGATTAGTATACATTAACCCTAAAGCTGCTATAATAGCGATAATAATGGTAGAAACTGAACCCAAGTTAAATGACATTTCATCGCCACGTTTATATACTGTTGGCAATACGAAATTACCTTTCATTAATACCAATCTAACAATAATAGCGATGATAACCACAATATAAATTATTATGTCCATATTATCACCACATATTTTTATATATTTTATTATATTTAAAGTTTATGTATTATTGATGAACAATCTAAACTGATATTAATTGTATCATTTAAAATTTTAATAGATAATTTAATCTTTTTATCATCAATAACAGTATCAACTAATTCAATAGGTACATTTTCTAATGAACCACGATTTAATTGAGACTCAAAATTAGGTAAAACTATTTGTGCTAATTCATTATTATAAAAATCAAATTCTGCCCCATTATCTAACTTATATGAAATTAATACATCATCAATTTCATTAAAAATAATATATAAATCATTATTTACAACTTTAACCTGTGACATTATAGACCTGTATAATATTTGGATATGGGATATTATTTAAAGGTGTTGGTTCTTTAATAATAAGCTTATATTTTTTTCCAATTTCTAAATTATTAAAAATTCTTACATCATAATCATCATTCATTAAGATGCTATATGTTTTATTATTATCACCATGAACAAGATAATATTCATCATTAAAATTAGTATCATTTTTATCTACAACAGTAACAACTTCAGGATGGAGATTGTTAACATCTACAATATCACTTAAACTATTAACTAAAAGTACCCCTCCAATAAAAATGACTAAAAAAATTAATGAAAAAGTAAGTAAAATTCTTTTCCAACTTTTATCAGTACACATATTTTTAATTTTCTCTATCATATTTTTCACGTTCCATACGTGCTTGCTCACATGGAGTACATGGCTTCTCAAATGAATGTTCAATTCTAAAGTTTAAATCCTTAATAATATCTTCACCCAACAAACTAATTTCATTGTCAATTTTTCTTAATAAATTACTCGCATAATTAATTTCCTCAACATCTTTCGTAAATTCTATATAATATACCAAATCAACATCATCATTTGAAGTATAATCATAAGAGATATGATTAATAGATGTTTTCCACTTAGTTTTAAAATCTAATAATATCTGAGTAATTGGTTCATATTTATCATATAATTCTGTAAATTCATCTCGACGAGTTTCAAGCACATCTAATAAATCATCAACATGATATAGCCAAAACACCGTACTACCATTCCATAATTTAAAACGCAATTTATCATTAATCTCATCTATAGTTAATGACATTTTATCATCGACTTCAAATAATAATTCCGAATTTCCACCTTCAGGCTGAAATATGGTTAGATTATTAACAAAATTATTAGTATTAAAATATCTTAAAATACGTGCTATTTTTTCATGTTTTAGTTCACAATCTAAATATGTTAATAATCTTAATTCTATATATCTCATTTAATCATCTACTGGTACATCTTTCCATTCATCTTCTATATCATCACCAATTAAAATATTACCACCATATAAAATACTTAAAACATAATCATTAAAATTTTGTACATAATCCTTTTTCAAATTTTCTCTGAAAATATATCTATCAATCATTATTATCCCCCAAAAATATATGTATGTCAGCAATAAAAATATATGGAAATGTAAAAGAAAATGGTTTATCATTATCATCTATTTTAATAATAATTTCATCTAAATATAATATAATTGTTACTATTTTATCTGAAACATCATAAGTAATATTATTAATTACTAAAAGCTTCATAGTATAAAATACATAAGTAAATACTTGATTATTTACGAAATTATTATTTAAAATATCATCTAAATTATTTAATAATGATATTTTTTTTCTCTTTTCTGTCACATAAATTCCTCCTTATAAAAACATATATAAGAAGAAGTATATATAGTTTTATTAAAATGTAAAAACTACTGAAGAAAAATTCCATTTAGTTTTAATAAAATATACTAATGGTTGCACAAATCTTAATGGCATACCAAAACGCTCATGTAAATATGTATAATAAGTATATTTCTTCCAGCCTACATAATGATATTTAAAACGATTCAACTGCTTTAAATAAAAACGTTTACGACGATAACTTTGTTTCCATAATTCACCTTGCTGCATAGCTAATAATCTTTTTATTTCAAGCCTCTTTTTATCCATCATTCTATATTCTATTATATCAGGTGGATAAGAAGCATGTTTATAATCATAAATAAAATCTGATATTAGCTTATTTAGCCTCAACTCACGTGCATAAAAATCATTTTTTACATTTTCTCTTTTCTTTTTTCTAAATCTTGTATTATTTTTGTGTCTTTTCGCCATTTTTATCCCTCCTTTTTAAATCTTTATTAATATCGGCATTAGACTTTTGCATACATTTTTTCCATCTTTTACAATTAAACAAATTACATTCTTTAAGCAAGATATCTTTATCTTGCTTCATGCAATAACATTTATCTTTTATTAACTTATTTAATGTTGTTTTTTTCATTTTACACTCCCTCCCAATAAAAATATTCTATTTTTGCTATTGCTGTATATAATATATTTGTTTCATGAGAATCATATTTGATTGTTAAAAAATCATTTGTTATATCAACTATTGAAGATATTTTCAATCTATCTGGGCTTCCATCTCCAACTTTAATTAACTCTCCATTATGAAGATATATATTAATAATTAAAGCTTTTTGTACTTTATCTTCTAACTCAGCCATTAAAGAATGAGAAGGAACGCCTAAAGCGTTCATTAAATCTTCTTTACTCATAAATAATCTTTTTCTCCAACCCATTGTTCAGATATAGCTAAACGATATGATATATCAGATAAATCATGTTCTTTGCAATATTTAAGACTATATGTACTAAGTCTTTCAGTCATACGATTTATTTCATCCCAACTTAAATCTCCATCATACACAGCTTGAATATTAAAAGTTAAATAACCATCACAAATCTCAGGATAACTATCAGGAGTAATAACAATATTACATTCAAAATCATTATTTATCTGTGTTTCAACATTTTTACATAATTTATCATAAGCACCTTTTTCCTGATACCATAATTGCTCATATAAAGATGTTTTAATCTTGTCAAGCAACCTATATTGCTGATACACTTCTTCTAGCTTATCATTTAAAGTATGTACAATATGAGATGGTTTATTAAAAAAATCATAATTAATTAATGTGTGTAATAAATTAGCGGATAATTCTATTTTACTATCATTATCTATAATAAAATCTACATCTTCACGAGCAGGAACACAAACATCCCTATTAACTCTTACACATTCAGCTTCTATTTGATTTTTTCTTACTAATACAATCATTATATCAGCATTAGGAAATGATGATATAGTATCGTTTATTCCATTAACATCAACAGTATATAGATTAATTTTCTCGTCATCAAATTGTGATGCAATAGAACAATATCTATATTCTTCAATTTGACTTTTCGCAACAATATCTCCACGTTCTAATAATAAATCCATATATTCAGGTTCTATAAAAGTATGCCCCCATTCATTTTTAGCACGTAAAGGTCTATCTGTGTAACTAAAAACAAAATTAAACTTATTGGGGTATCTTTCACATAAATTTTGAGCAATAGTAGTTTTTCCAACACCGCTCATACCTGTTATTAAAACTATTTTCATATTTTTCCCTCCATTTCATGTTTTAATAATACATAATAATCTAATACTATAATATAATCTTGCCACAAACCATTGCTGTCTTCAATTATATCATAACTCTTAACACATTTAATACTATCTAAATCCCTTTCTAAATCTTTACTATATTTAACGTTTGTACTTATAGTAATTTTTACTACTTGATATGCATAATCCCATCTTACAATAGGATAATCAACAACATCTGCTACAGAATTAGACAATAATTTTTGAAATTTAGCTGCAAATTCATCACAAATTTTTTCATAATATGTGCCTGCTCCTTCTAATTGGATATATAATTCAAGCAAACTCATTATGAATCACACCATTCTAATATTTGCTTTGCAGTGGTTTTTACTCTAAAACAACCATAATGCCTCATTGCATAATAAAAATCTTCTTTCTCAATCTCTTTTATAATATAATTAGCTAATTCACTAATCTCCTCCATTTTATCACCTAAAAATTTAATATTATACTAAAAAACCCAATAAAAAAAACAAATATTAAAATAACAGCAAAAAAAATATCTCTATACATTTTCTATTTTCCCCAGCTCATTATCAACATGTCTTACAGCAATAACATTATCAGTATCAATATCTCTATAAATAATATCGCCACTAATATCTACTTTTAAACTTGGAAAATCACTTGTTATCTCTATAGATGCTATTTCTATATTATTAAAGTCTTTATAACAAACATGACCATCAATAAAACTTAATTCTTTATTATAAATTATAAATTCATATTTATTAAGTTTTTCTTGTAGTAGCTGTATTTCTTCTTTTAACTCCTTATTTTCTTTTTTAACTCTTTTTAATTCTTCTTCAGAAGAATAAAGATAAAATCCATGTCTATCTATGGGTTCATACATACTCCACCCCCTTATCGGAAAAAGTTAAATTAAGATTAATATGTTTAATATGTTCCAAATCAATAAAAGTATCATTACTAATAAGCATATTTTTATACTGTATTAATAATTTATCATTCTCTTTTTTATTTTGAATTAGTTTAATGCCATTATAAGATGCTGCATTAATAGCAAATTCGCCAATGCTCAATTCTAAACATAATTCAAAATCACAACCCACATCATATGCGGTTTCTACCAATTTAATAACTTTTTTAATTGTTTCTTTATCAACAGGTTCAAAATTTTCTTCTATTTTTTCATTTTCATTATTTGCTTTTGGTATAATTTTACTTAACATCATCAACCACCTCGTTTATATAAAATTCAACTAAATCTACCATTTCATCAGGTATTAACTTCATATCTAATCCTTTTTCAGTTATAAAGTCATTATAATAACTAAAAACTTCTATAATTTCATCGAAGATATCCTGAGTGGTGAAGGACACATCAACACAATTCTTAATCTGTGTGGTAACTTTTTCAACAATAAGGATTCCTATATCATTTACACCTGACTCATAATCACGAATCGCAGATAATACAATTGTAAAATGCTCTTCATCACTCAATAACATAATATCTCCTAAGCTTTATTTTTGGCTACCATTCTGTATATTGTTTGTTGTGCTCCGAATTAACTCACAATAAACAATTTTATGTGTATTTATAAGTAAAATATGTTTTGATGAGTTAATCATCATTGCACCATCTCCAATTTGAACTTCATCTTCAGATGTTGCGGTCAGACAATCATCTTCAGTATAAATATTCAAAATATTATCATCTTTTAAAAGACTTAGCATTTCTTGAATTATAGATTTTTCTTGTACATAATTATAATGCCAAGTCTTCATTGTTCGCCCTCATATATTTCATACAACATTTGTAAAAGCTTATCAGTAATCTTAGGCATATCAAAAAGATTACATACATATATATAATTATTATATTTTTTTTCTTTTTCATCAAAACACGCTATTGTTGTACGATTATCATATTCTTTTGCTATAAATTTATCAGGTAGCTTCTTTTTTAATCCCCTAATTTCCTGTCTTAAAAAACAATTATTAGCTACCAATTCAGCATTATCTTCTTGTAATGCGGCATTATCTTCTTGTAATTGAGAAATAGTTTTTTGTAAAGTAGATATTTCTACTGACAAATCTTGAATTTTTGCCTCCATATCCATTTTTAATCACACCTATATTTTTTTCCAATAAAGCTTATTTTTCGCTCATTTAAGTCATGACACAAGCTATTGACATAATTATTAACTTCTTCTTCATCTACATCAGAAAATTTAAACATCATTATATCTAAACAGTTTTTATTATCGTGTATATACAATTTATATCCACGTTTGACAACTATATATCTACGTATATGATATAAAAAATGTGATTTTACTTTATCGATATCTAAAGATTCAATTACTACACTTTCACCATCAATTACTTCAATTTCTTGGTCAATATACTCAGCTATATCTTCATTTTCTAGCCATTCTAACAATTCTCCTGCAGTATAATCGTGCATTATATTATCCATTTAAATCACCTTAACCTTATTTTAATAATTATATTTATGTAATCCTTTTTTTGCTGTATTTTAAAAACAACTATATCAGGTATATTATCATAAATATATTGAATATCTAAAACCGCATAACGATGTGGACATAATGCTATATTAAAACATCCATGACTTGCTTTTTTAAAAATAAAGTCACTTCCTTGTCTTAAATTATGGTCTGTCATCACATTCATTATTCTATCAAAAGCTTTTTTTTCGTCCATATTTTTTACCCCATCGAATTATAATTATCCGATACAGATTCTTCGCCAATTCCAGTCCATTCTCTGTATTGTCTTTCATCTGCACTCATGCCATTATTATATTCATCAACTTTGTTTTCTAAAGTGTTTGAATCATCATTATTTTCAAAATTTTTATCAATACCTACTTGTATTAATGGATTAAGTATAAAAATAATTATGCAAACAATTAATAAAAAAATCAATAGCGGATGAAGGCGGTTAGTTGACCGCTTAACTGGAATATGGTCACATTTGCTGCAATGTATACATATATCCCCATCAATTTGACAATAATTATAATCAAAATGATGTTTTTTAATCCGAGATTTTTTCATCTAATTCCTCCATATATAATAATACAGCATTTAATCTTTCTATTGTCTTTTTTGCTATGTATTTTTTATTTTTTATTAAGTCTTTATATTTAACACCCTCCTCTGGATATATACACACTTCAAGAGTGCCAATTCCATCAATATATACATTTGCTCCAATTCCACTACCTTTACTCCCCATTCGAGTAAATTCACAATTCTTGTTGTAACTGCTCATATATATAATCCTCCACCTCTTTTGAACATTTTAAAGTGATTTTATACATTCCTATCCTCATGTTTGTAGTGGTTTTTTCAGGATAAAAATCAACTTCTCCATCAGTCATTTCCACTAATAATCCTCTAATTTCATTTAATCGAGTATCAGCATTTGGTGACATCTTTATGCCATCATGACTTTTTGCTTCTCTTAACAATTCAACAATTTTATCAATATTTTCAGTTACTAACTCATTCATTAACATACCCCCTTATCTACTTAATCTACCCATTAATTCAAAATCAAAACAACTACAAGAATCTTTATTGAGTGGGTGACCTTTAGAACATGTCGGTTTACAATATGGATACCAATACCATAATAAATATTCATTTGCAAATCTACAATGCTGACAGGTGTACAATACGTATCCATTATTAGTTATTTCACCATATTTACTCATAATATCAAACTAACATGATATATTGCTTCTTTAAAAGCCTCTTCTCTTGCTCCATATCTTATTTGTAAAGCAGGATTTGGGTTTAATTTTCTATCTTCAGCTTCTTTTTCTCTTTTATAATAATCTCTTCTTTTAGATAAGTACTCCAATACATCTTCTTTTTTTATTTCCATCATTTTACCCCCATGTAAGACATATTTATTTTAAAAAAAATAGAAAAATAGAAAAAAACAGTAAATTATTTATCTAAGGTTCTTCTGTATTTTCTTCTTCTGTATTTGATGTAGATTCTGAAGATGGGAATATTAAAGTTTTAATTGCTTCATAAGCTGCTAATTGTTCTTCTTCAGTCATAATATCAGTACCTACTGCATCTAAAAAGTGCAACTTATTTGCAATTGTAAGCTGTAATTCTAAATTATCTAAATCCACATCTAAAGAATCTATATCTATAGATAATTCTAAATTTTCTATTTTTTCACCTAATTCACTTAATTGAGCTTCAATCATATCGAAGCCATCATTCATTAAGTGGTAATTGCAATTACTCATTGTTGTTTTCCTGTTCTTTGTTTACTCGATAATCCATGAAAATTTCACTAAAAAGTCTCTCTTTTTTAGAAAGAATTTCATCAATTTTCATAATTGAATCGGCATTATTATATTCAGAATCTAATATATGTAAAGCATTTGCAATTGTAATTTGTTTCAATAGTTCTCTTTGAGTCATATTTAATTGAGCTAAATAAGAAAGCAAATACTCAAATTGCTCATCAAAACTTCCACTTGCTATATCATTTGATTCTGATTCTTCAGTTTTTTTCTTAAAAATATTACGCATTTTTCACCAACTCCTTTATTGAGGACAACCATATGACCCTTCAATATATGAAATTTCATCTATTGGAACAAATGCTTCATATATACATCCATCTATTTCATTTTTCACCCATTTAATATATCCATCTTCAATAGTAACTGTATTATCATTTTGATTAGGTGTAATGATGTTCATAATATTACCATTTTTTAACACAATATGTATAGTCTTACATTCTTTCTCTAATAAATATTCAATTTTTTCTTGCATTTTTATCCTCTCCCTATAAATCTCTGATATATATTATCAATATCTGAACCACTTAATACATCAATAATCTCATAATAATCTGCAAAACCATCTGATACAACTCTTTCCGCTTCAACTTGAGAGCTAACAATTAACAGATTATTAGGATATAATTTTTCATCATGTCTTAACATTAAATAAACTTTCATTGTTACTCCTATTCTATTATTTTGCCAATTTTATATTTTAATGTATTTAATTGTCTTTTATATTCCAATGTATCACTTTTAGCTTTAAATAAAGCTGATTCATAATTTTGTAATGTTTTTAATATTTCTTCATTTGACATATTTTGAACATTTTCTATTTCCCAAGTCATTTTACCACTTTCCATATTTCTTTTGTATCGCCTCTACTCTTGTAATCAACTCCTTTTTCGATTTTTAGCATATACTCAAAAGTTTCTTCATCAAAATAAAAATCTGTTATTTCATAATATTTATCATCAATAAGCACATTGATTGGGGCATCTCCAAGTTGCCATTGTTTAATTAATTCTGCAACAAATTCATTGACTAATTTCATGTTATCACCTTTAAAAAAAGAATATTAGGCAAAGCCTAATAATTCTTTTCGTTTTTGAGGATTGTTTTGAAATTCTGCATCTTTGTGCTTGATTTCGATATCATTCACAGATGATAAATATTCTTTTATATATTCTGTAAATATATTTTTATCTATATTATATATAATTCTATGTATTGTATCGACTGGCAAATCAAATTTTTTTGACATTGCTCTGATGTCATCTTTGGTGGTTTTACTGCCATATATTTTTTGAATGCTAATGACATCTTTAATAGTAAAATTCAGTTTTCTATTACGTTTTCCAAAGAAATTGCCATTTTCGTCCATTCTAACGATTTTATATTCTTTTTGACCTGCTAATCGAATTTTTAGCTGCTCATTCCTTTTTGAGCGCACATCTCCATTTGCTCCATCATTTAATTGACTAACTGATTGAGCAACTGACTGATTACCCAAGAAATCACTCAAATCGGCGATTGAGGAAGCGACTAATTGCCTGATGTTATCAACATCTTTTTTAGCTTTATCATACTCTACTTTTTGAATATATTCTATTCCATTTATAGTTATTATTGTATCCATTTTTATTACCTCCATTATATTTTACTTGTTTTCAAGTAAAGTGTTATATTCATTTAACAACAAAACTGCCTCTTTTTTATCTATAATTGCACTATACCCTTGATACTTATTAGCTGTATCATAAATTGTATCATTTTCTTTATCATACTTATATCGTTTACTCACATCTCCTTTAAAAGATTTAACTGTACTAAACATCGATTGCATATGAACTAAATAACATTCTTTTCTTAATTGTTTATTTTGCTCATATAAACCATTTAAATACTGTTCAAGATGCTCAGCTTCTACTATTTTATGAGCCTCACCATCCTGAATAACAACATAGTCTTTTAATATTCCTTTGATTTTAAACCTCTTTTCACTCATCTTCTATTGCCTCCATAATTCTATCCCATTCAGCTTTTATTCGTTTGATATTTTTTTTAATACATCGTAATTCAGTTAATTCATCATATGTTGACTGAATTAACTTTTCGTTTTCTACAATTACTTTTTTTAATCTCTCATTCTCTTCTTCCAATTCTAATCGTTTGCGATTATTCTCTTTGAATGAATTGATATTATTCTCAATTTCCTTTTTTAAATGCTCATTCTCTTCATAAAACTCATTTAAGAATTCTTCTAATCTATCATTGTTAAATCTTTTTACAATTCCATTATCTTGAAATTCCAACTCATTATCTTTAATAAAAACCCATTGAAATCGTTTTTCAGTCATTCCAACACTCCTAATTCATGCATTATGGCAGTTAATAATCCTAATTGTTTAGCAGATAAATTTTTCTGACTATATGATAATAGCACATCACTTACTGCTTGTTTATATTGTTTTAACTGCTCATTCTCTTCTTCCAATCTTCCCATCTCAAAACCATATTCAACACATAGTGCATTTAATTTTTTATTTTCTCCTTTTAACTTATTAATTTCATTATTTGCTTTAATAATAGCATTACATTCAGTCATTCTTGCAACTCCTTTAATCGTTTGTCTACTGTATCTGAAAAATCATTATATTTCTTTCTCAATGCTTTCAATTCTTTTTTTAACTGCTCATTCTCATCTGCAAGTTTTTTATATTTTTTATTTAAATCAATATACCCATCATCATAAATCCTTATTATTTTAACCATTTCATTGATTGTATGTTGTTTACTTTCTAATTTCTTATCTAAGTCTTCAACAGTTCTGAATAAACTATCTAATGTAACATATTCGTGTGTAATTCTATCCCACCATTTCCCATCACTATCAACAGTAAATCGTTTATTTTCAGTCATTCACACATCACCTTTAAAATCACTACATTCAAATACTTCATCGCAATCAACACCCTTTTTAATCGCACACCAAGTATCAACTTCTCTATCAGATACCCAAGTGCCTCTTTGATGTTTACAATCAATACACAAACTGTAATCTCTTTCAGTCATTATAACTCCTCCCAATCTTTACAAGAATGATTATACATTAGTTCTTCATGATTTCCTTTATCACAAACTTCAAACTCATTACCATCATCAAACCAATCATAATTCTGGTATTTGCATTGACTACAATCAAAAGCATTATGATAATCTTTTAATTGTTGTTTTAATTGCTCATTCTCATTAGATAATTCATTTAATTTAAATTCAACAGTTTCAATAATGAACTGGATAGTATTATCAATGGAATAATCTCCATCAGAATAAAACATACCATTACCACTTTTTCTAACAGTAAATCGTTTTTCAGTCATTCTTATCATACTCCATTCCATATTTAATGCAAGTAATCAATACATCTTTATCTATTTCCTTATTCTTATTCACAATTTCAATTAATGCTTTTAAATTACTTATTTTCGATTCTTTATTAACAAACCATTCGTGTTGTTGTACTAACATGTCTGATAACACTTCTGCGACATCATTCGGCATATATACTGGTTCAAATATTTTAAGAGTATCAATCATTTCAGTATTACCATCATGACCTCTTTTAAACAAAAATCTGAAACCATCTCTTATATCAGTCATTTCCATCACCGCTATTCAAAGTATTATACTCTCTTTCTAATCTTCTCCCAGTAACAATATAATGAAAATGAAGATGTTCTTCGATTTGGGGAATAAAAACTGAAATATGAAGATTCCTATCTTTCAATTTAATTTCAGTATGATTGTCTTTAATATATAATTCATCTTTATCAAATTCAATATGATTTTGTGTCCAATCTAATTCAATAGAATCAAAGTTATTTAATAAATCTAATACTTCTTGTTTTGATAGTGGTTTGTTATTATCTAAAAAAGAAGTTAATAAAGATTCATCTCCATTATAACTACTTGTAAATCGTTTCTCTGTCATTCCACATTCACCTTGCAATTTTCATAAGTAGGATTATCAAATTCTTTTTCCACATCAATCAATACTCTTTGAGCAAATACTCTTAAATCATTGCGAACATCGCCATAACTTGTTGTCATAGCTAGTTCATTGATTTTATTATTAATAATCGAATATGCCTGTTTTTTAAATTTTTTTAACCGCTCATTCTCATTTAGTAAATCAACAATCTCTTTGCCAGTTAAACTATCTTCAAATGCAGTATAACCATCATATTCTATTTTCTCATCAAATTCCTCTTCAGAGATAGTATTAGAGTCAATGATATAGTATAACTCTTCATAATCTCTTTTGTAATATCTTTTTTCAGTCATTTCCATCATCACCTTTTAACTTTTTAATAATGTCCTCCTCTGTACAAATTATTGTAACTTTTTTACTATTGTCTAATGCTTCTTCTTTCCACTTCTCGTGCATTCTTCTATGATATTCCAATCCTTCATTAATATCATTCACTAACTCTAAAAATTCATCACTAATCCTCATTTCACAATTATACTCTTTTCCAGTTTGATTATCTGTTACAATTCCAGTAGATACCGTTTCAGTAAATCGTTTTTCAGTCATATAATGCCTCTTTTTTAGTTATTTTTTTCCCTTTTTTCAACACTGCTTTGATTGGAAAGTCATAAAAACCATCTAAAACATAGTTTTCAAATTCCAATTCATACCAATATTTGCCATCGTGTAATATTATATCAATATCAAATATATCTGATAATGATAATCGTTCTGTCATTCCACATCACCTAAACAATAATTATACTTGTCAATATTCCAAGCATTTCCATAAACCATCCAATAAGCCAAACAAACTCCCTTATTATAGTATTCGCAACCACAATGTGTAAATCGTTTTTTAGTCATTCAACCACACCTTTAAATTTAATTCAAAGTCATCACATTCAGTTACTTCATATTCATTATGCCCTTTTTTACAATCTCTATCATGCTCCCAGCCACAAAATGGAACTTCCCATGATTCATAGATTACATATTTGCAGTTCTCACAAAGTTCAGTAACATATGAATTTTTTAATGCTTCCCTTAACTGCTCATTCTCATCTGCAAGAGTATTCAACAATTCCATAATGTCTTCTACAATTTCCCCATTATCATAAAGGTATCCAGTATGATTATCTCTTGTAAATCGTTTATTTTCAGTCATTCCCATCATCACCATTTCATAGGTCTTTGTGCCATTCTATCAATAGCCCCATCTATTCTCGCCATTTTTAAATCAAGTTTCAATTCTTCTACTTCTTTTTTTAACTGCTCATTCTCCTTTTTCAATTTTTGTAATTCCTCTTCAACATCAATAAAATACTCATATAACTCCAAGTATCCTTTTGCATCTCCCATAGTATCAAATCTGCCAACACATCGTTCATTAGGCACATCAACAACAAGGAAATACTGATGCCCATCAAACTCAATATTAAATCGTTTATTTTCAGTCATTCCCATCATCACCATTTATCTTCTCAACAATTGTTTTATAATCATTTTCTATATTTCTTGTTGGCATACAATACATTCGCAGAAATTCTTCAAAATCATTTTTTCCATCTAATCGAATTTTTGTCATTCCACATCACCACATATCTAATTTCTTTTTGAAGTCATAAACACTATCAGAATATTCTTCTCTTTCTGTTCGTGAAAGTGCTTGTTCAGTTCTCAAAGCAAATTCTAAATCTTCAACTTTTTGTTTTAACTGCTCATTCTCTGTTTTTAATCGTTGCACTTCTAATCGTAAAGTTTCATTTAAACAATGTTCATCAACATATTTTTCATCAAGTTCATTCAATACTTCATCAAGTTTACAAAACTCACAATCAAAATAATACTCATCTTTTTCCCTATCATAGATTGATTCTGTACCATCATCATAATTTGTGTAATCAAATCGCTGAGTCATTCTTTTACCTCATGACTTAAATAAGCATAAATCATAATATCACATGCTTCTTCTTCAGTTAATCCATCATTTACCATTTTTTTTAGAATATTATTTAAATATTCATTCTTTTTTATACCCTCATGTAATGTATCAATAAAATATTTATTTAAAACATTAGTAACAAGTTTTTCATCAATCATAAATACCTCCATTCATTAAAAACTATTTTTCTTTATTTAAATTAGCAAAATACTCAATAGCCTTATCACTTTTTGGTATAACACCTACAAAATGATATTCTCCATTAATAGTTTGAGTACGATGGTCTTCGAGTTTTAATGCCCTATTTAAAGCACCAATGAACATATTACTCGCAGATTCTTTACAAGTACGCTCAACCATTCTTTCATCAATACAACTTTGAATAAAAGAAAAGACATCAGAATATCTTAACAGTTCGCTTGTATCAATAGTATTATCATCAAGATAAGCAACCTGAAAGTGCTTTTTAATAAAAAATTCTTCAGGATAAGTACACATTTCTAATCTTTCTTCTTTTTCAGATTCAGAAATTTTATATTTATACCCTTCTTTACTACCAATTGGAATTGAGCTTTCATGAAGTCCTTGATTTTTATATTCCTCAATTGCAGCTTGTACAAGCCATTGTTGGCAAGATGGTTGTATAAGTTCTCTCCATTGATATCCTAAATTTTGAATTGGCATTGTTGGAATAACAATCAACATTCTTCTTTTAATACCTTGACCATCCGATTCTTCATATAATTTCTTACTAAAATTATTACCAATCAAAAAGACACGAGGCACATTTTCTGCTGGAACAGAAATAGTATCAAAATGTTTTTTCTCAACTGGTAAGTCATCTGTACTTGATATTTCTTTAAGTTTACTTGCAAATTCTCTTGGGGCAGTTTGTATTTCGTCAACAATTACTACATCAGAGTCCGCAAATACTGATAAACCAAATTCATTACTATCTTTAAACTTACTTACTAATTGGTGTCCAACATTATAAAAAATTGAACATATTGCTTTGGTGAATGTGGATTTACCAGTTCCACCTCTTCCCATGATGAATAAAAATTCTTGTCTTTGTGTATATCCTTTATCAAATAATGCACACCCTATATATGCTAATATTGTTCGCTTATCAATTTCAGAAAAACATCTTTCAAAAATATCTTGTAAAGGATTAAATTCAATTTCATTTTCATCTTTTAAGTATAATTCTACTTTAGTATTCTTTAATGGTAGAATAGGTACTTGTGGGTTGAGTTTAACAATTTCATTAGCTTCAATATCATAAAAACAATTATTGAAACCTATAAGATTTGGATTTTTATATTGTACTTTATTGCAGTATAATGGCACTTCATCAAATAATACTTTAGAATTTATAATATTACCACTTTTATATTGAGTATCTTTTTTAGTGGTTTTTATAAAAGTTGTGTTTTCGTTTACATATTGGAGAAATTGTCTATTTAATTCGTAAGGTATTAATCTGCCTTCTCCATTGCTATAATAGAAATTATGTGTATAAGGTTCTTCACATAACCCTACTTGCTTCTCTAATTCCCTTGTTAAATTAGAATATAACTCATCTTTTGTAAAACCATTAACAAAGATATTTGCTTTATATTGAGAAATATCTCCAATATATGCACAAAAATCATATATTCTATTAAATTCATTAAATATTTCGTGATAAAGATTATTTTTTACTTTAGCTGTGGTACGAGTTGGCTTTTCAATTATACCATCTTTTAACTCAGTAAACCACTTGTTAATCTCCAATTTATCCGCTCTCAATTGCTCAATTTTTTCCTCAATCTCCTCAACACTTGTAACCCTATACAAATAAGCCATTTTCTCATCAACTTCTTCTTCCCAAGTGTCAGGATGCTGTTCAATAAAATCTTCACAATTCTTAATAATCTCAATATTTTTTTCTTGAGTCTTAATTTCAAATTTAACTAATTCGATTTTTTGCTCAACATTCTTTTTTAAAGAACTAATAATAAAAGCTCTATTCGGATATTTATTTGCTAATTCAAAAAAGCGGTTAAATATTGGATGGTTTGCCCCTGGAAATACTATTCGTTGGGTTGATTGCATAGACTCAAAATCTATGAGCATTCTATTATAAACACCCAATTCTTCTCTGCTTAAATGAGCTAAATTACTTTGCTTTTTCTTAAGCATCTGCTCAATTTTCTTATTAAGCTTCTTATTAGTTTCTTTCAAATTTTTATTAGATTGCTTAAATTGTTCGGCTTTAGACGAACTTTTTTCAATCTGCAAAATACGATTTTTTTCTTTTAATTTATAATTTTCATTATTTAGTTTCTCAATTTCTTCTCTAACTTCTTCTGCGATACCATTTTCTTCGGCATCGGCTAAAATCTGCTCTATTTTGTTCATATAACTCATCTCCTTTGGTCTTTTGTTTGCATTTTTTTACAGACAGACCTCCTTTTATGTATATATATATTTTATTTTTAATATTTAATATTATTAATATTAATATTGAAAAAGTTTATATACAAATGCATAACAAAGGATAGGTCTGTATATGTTTTCGCATATATATAAAGTTTTTGTTGGGCTAATTGAAAAAGTAGTTAAGCAATTGATTGCTTAATTAGTTAGCGGAGCGGAGTTCTACGAAAGTATAGAGAATTCTATCAAATGGAATTGTATAAATTTTCTTTGTAATAGGGCTTATATCCACTTTTATTTGAATTACATTACTTTGAATATCTACAATATCTACAGCTTCAAAAGTAAAAGAAATACATTCTCTTTCTAATACTATTCCTAATTTATCTATTTCTTTCACATCTATATTGTAAAAGTTGAAGATGTTATTTGACAATGTTTGTAAGACATCATATATCTCTAAATCCAATAATTGTTCTTTGACTCTACCCATTTTTATATCCTCCTTAAATTGTAATATTAATCGATTAGTTGTGCCACATTTTGAGCATTTTCGCTTATGTTTTCTTCAATCTCCATTAATATTTCGTTCTGCCTCTCAATAATATCATTTTGCTTATTAATCACACTTATCAAAACTTCTAAAGTATGTCTAATGTTATTTAGTTCTAAACTTTCATTACTCATTTTATTATCCTCCTAAAATACTTACTTGTTCTTCCAAGTAATCAATTTTTCTTTGCAATTCGATAATATCATCTTCTAAATTACTTATTAAATGCATTAAGTCCTCTTCTACTGTACAGTTTTCACACATTTTATCACCTCAAGTCCATATATCCATTATTTTGTCTTCAAATTTCATTAAAAATATTGTATATAGCATATTTTCTTCATAAATCTTCTTCTGCATTGCCATTTTATTAAGCATTTGAAAAAATGGCATTGCATTTTCACCACTTATTGTCCAACTGTATTCATTCACCTATATCAACCTCCATTTTTTCGCCATTTTCGGACACCATCTATCTTCTTCTTAATTTCGCCTTCAATTATTCAACTACTTAATTAAATAAGTAGTCAAATAATTGAGCAAGAAATTGATTATTTGTGTACTTGTTTTGGCGGGAAGTGGCGGTTGTAGATGGCATTTATTTCTTTGTCGGATAAATCTCCATATGAGATATGGAGTTTTAAATAGTCTTTATATAGTTGTTCAATATGTTCTTCCTCTGTCATTTTTCTTTTTGAAGTTTCTAATACACTCATTTTAATCCTCCTTTACTGTTAGTTCTACAAATATTGTTACGAGAGCCACAAATGGCAGAAACAATATCATTCCTATAAGTATTTGTGTCATAAACATCAATCTCTACCTCATCTCTAAAATAATCTAATAAGATATCTTGCACTTTTTCACCTCTTCTTTTAATTTCTGATTTTCTCTTTTGAGCTGTTGTGTTTTTAAAGTTTCAGTATTAATGATACCAATTTTATTATTGAGTATTAAATTAAATAAGAACCCAATTAAGAAACATAATACTCCACCTATCATCATTTCATACATTTTATCACCACCAAAAAGCTAAATACATTAATCCCCAAAGTAAAACGGATATTGATATAACTATTGCTACATATACAAATCCAGTTGCTTGGACAATTATTGCACAACCTATTCCGATGAAAATTGGAACAAGAACAATCATTAATACAATAGCAAAAAGAATTATTCCTATATCATTTATATTCATTTTATTCATTCTCCTTTCTTAAAATAAGCAATAAGTTTACTAATTTATCTTGTAAAATTAATGCTCCATCAATATCTTTTGTATTCGCATTACTAATCATTTTATTAATTTCTTTATTAATTTCTTCTTCAAATATTTTATTCATTTCTATAACACTTGTTATATCCATTTGATTACCTCCTTTTGTAAGACAGTTTTTGTGAAAAGAATTAAGCGATTGCTTAATTCCAGTTATCGTTGTATATCCAAGAATATTGTTCAAATTCAGATGGTGGAAGTTTTGCAATCGCATTTGGAATTAGATTAGTTTGGTCAGAGTTAAGTAAGAATACTCTTCTGTGTACTAATGTGCTTAATGATAGTTCACCATGATAATCACCTTTAAATTGCAGTAAAAGTTTTCCTACTTTTTTCATGCCGAATAATTGAACACATTCGTGTCCATCAAATTGTTGAATATTTAATTTAAGATAAAGATTTTCTTCATCTTTATATTTCATTCCATATCCAAAATCTGCTTTTATTATAATTCCTTCAATGATATCTTCTTTTTTTGTTTCTTTTTCTATTTCTGTCATGTTTACACCTTTTATATTGGTGTAATTATATTTATATCTAAAACTAATATATACTTATTTCTTTTTTTGTAATTTTCTGAGCCTACATTTTAAGCTATTATTACAACTGTATAAACATTTTTTACATCTATCCTTCATAGCCATCACTCCTTATTATTATATCGGTTTCGTTTGGGTTTTCTTTTCCTATTTTGATGGCGTTTTGCATTGCATCAATTTTGTTGTTATATTTTTTCATCATTATTCGTCCTCCATTCATATATATTTCATATTCTTTATTTTCGTTTACTTTTACTTCTATTACATCGTTTGTCATTTTATACCTCTTTATTTATTTGATTGTATATTTGAGCAATTACATATTCGACTTCTTGTTTGATTTCTTTTGTTGTCCATCGTTTTCCTCTTTCGGTGTGCAATGGATATATTACAAAATCACCATAGTGGGCATAATCCCAACCAATAATCCAATCATATTCTATTTTCTGTAATGTATCACATTTATATTTATCTGAATATACTAAAACTCTATGTAAAACATTATCTGATAAAGTTAAACCACCATGTACATTTAAATCAATCATATTATGAATTTCATCATAATGTTTTTCAAATAAAGGATTATCTTTATCAATAAAGACATATGCACAAGGATGTGAACCTAATGATAATATCATATATGGATACCCCATAAACATTCCTGCATCTAATATTTCTTTTGCTCGACCTATTCCTTTTGTTCTTTTATATATCATCTCTTTCAAATTTATCACCCCATTGAAATCTATATATATCTTCGCCATTTCTTAATGATTGAAGCAAGTAAGAGAGCGATAGTTTAATTATATATTCGTTTGGTTGTTCGCCTACATACGAACATATTTCTTCTATCCATCTATTACTATCTTCTTTATTTTTATGTGATATCATTTTAATCTTCCAATATGCTTAATAAATAATCATAATCAAATTTATTATTAGTTCTTTGATGAAATTGAATTTCTATGTTTTCTTCTGTCAATAATACTTCTTCAAATACATCACTTGTTTCAATAATAATATCATCAATGTCATTTGTATTTGCCCAAAATTCATATTCATCTTTTAGTAAAATATCCCATAATTCTTTTTTGTTTAATTTTTTTATTATACCTTCAAGAGAGTATGTTTTCTCATTATATTTATATTGTAAGCCCATTAACATCACCTATTCTCTAATTAACCATAAATCATTACCTAATTCAATAAATCCTTTGATTTCTCTTTCTAATTTTATTTGTTCAAGATGCTCATCTAATGAAAAATCTTCTAAAAATTCGCTGTGTACTCCATATGATTTTGCAAATGGATAAACAATTTTATCATATGCATCATCTGTTATATAGAATTTCCAATCATCTATATTTTCTGTTATATTTTTTAATAAAAAGTATAAATGAAATTCTTCATCAGATAATGGTTCTATATCTTCAATTCCAGTATCTTTTATTAATTTTTCATTTGCTAATTCTCTTACTCTTTTAATGTCATATGTTGTCATTTAATCACCTACTTAATTAATTGAGTAAGCAAAAATGCTTACTCATAATAGCCATTTATTGGCACATCGCTTCCACCTATAAAAATAGGTTCATAATCATCTTCGGAATCAATTTCATCTACTCTATTTTCAAGTCTTCTTAATCTTTTGTAAAGATGTCTAACTTCTTCACAATTTGCAGAATATAAATCGTGGTCTGCAAAGTCTTTAATAATTGCTCTAACTTCTTCAATTTCTTTCATTTTATCTTGTCTTTCACTCATTTTTTTGCCTCCTTTTTATTAATACATTTTTCTACTTCTTTTTCATCATAGTTATTATCGCATTCATATAATTTTTCACAATAGTTACATATTTCATATTTATTCATAATATCACCTCATATTATTATATATAATCTGTATATATATTCTGAATATTCTGCATCTTTTGCACAACAAAATCCTTGTTCTTCTAATCTGTATCTAACTTTTTCACAATCTTCTACAAAGTCTTTTCTTTCTTTATATTCCTCATTCCATATGTCTATTTCAATTTCAAAAGTATTATCGTTAAAACTAATTTCATCAATATATATTTTAGGATATTCTTTTATAATGTTTTGTAGTCTTTTTCTCATTTAATCACCTACCTAATTAAGCGATGACTTATAATGTCATCGCTCTAATTTTTGCTTTTAATTTTTCTGCATCGATTACAAGTTTATTTAATTTTTTTGCAGTTTCTTTAGCTTCTTCGTTATTATAGCATAGAGTTGGTTTTATAATTGATTGTTTGTCGATAACATTTTTGCCATCGGCATAAAATCTATTTACATCTATTTTATCATACCATACTCTATCTACATCATCATCAAGTAAGACATTTGGTATGCTATGTTCATATGCTATTTCCCAACCTTCGCCTTCATCTTCTGCTATACCTACAAAAAATCCATCAAGATATACCATATATACTGGTTTGTCAAAAATCATTTTTATCATCTCCTTTATACACCTTCTAGATAACATACTTCTTCGTATATTGTATTAATTTGATTTAAAATTACTGGTGGAGCATATAATGTCCATACTTCAACATTTTGTTGTCCATCATTAACAATATTATAATATTTTACCATACTACTCCATAACCAGTTTTTCATTATTTTTTCACATCTTAATTTTGTATCACCTGAACTCCAATATTTGAAAACTTTAATTTCGCCTTCATTATGTTTATCGTGGAGTAATATATCTAATTGAAAATGTTTATCTTCAATATTATTTTTTCTCTTTTCTTCTTTATTATTATATCTTTCTAGATATAAATCTTTAAAATAGAATGCTACATCTTCTTGAAACCCTTGATATTGTAAATAAGCAACACATGGTTTGTAATGATTTTTATAAACTGGATTATTATTTTTATCTAGTTTAATATCACATCTTTTACATATTCTTTCAAAATTATTTTTAATAAGATTTTTATCTTTACTTTGTATACCACTTGGTTTTAAGATATTATCACCAATAATTGCTTTTGTTTCTTGTTTTGTATAATATCCCATATACCCAATTACTCCAAAAATACCTGCTGTCATTAAAAAGCTCATTTAATCATCTCCCACTTGTATTCCATATTTTCCTTGTAAATCTTTGATGTTGCAGTTATCTATTTCTGCACTTTTTTTGGCTTTATTCATATCAATTATCCCCCAATTTAATCCTTGTTCAATTACTTTTAATTTTAAAAGGATTAATTTTTTATTTCTTATTGTTTTTTTAACTAATTCATTTTCGACTCTATACATCCAATAATATTTTGTTTTATCACCTTGTAAAGTCTTCGATATTGTTTTTTCTCTATGTACTCTATAAAATCCAGTTTGATTACTCATTTTATCATCTCCTAATATTGTATTGCAGAACAGACAATAAGTCCATTACATTCTTTACATCTTAATTGTTTGTTTTTATCTACATATGTATGTTCGTAGACATAATGTTCATCTGTATCTGTCTGTAATTCGTGAGAATAATATTCTCTTCCATACATTTGATATCCATTTTCGCACATATGAAGTTTTCCATCAGTATGTAAACAACCAATTTCAACATCGCAATGTGTGTTTAAAAATTCATCTTCTTGCTCACAGAGGAAGATATGAACATCAGTATATCCACCTCTTATATCGCATCCATTATGGATACTGATTGCTATGTAAACATCATTATCATATTCAAAAAATACTGACATATATCCTTGACTTAAGAAGTCTTCACCATTATAGCTGTTGCTAACTTTTGTATCAAGATATCTATCTTCTTTAAAAACTGTTGAATGTAATTGTCTTAACAAATTGTTAGCATAATTAAGTGTTGCTCCAAGTAATTGAGTATCGAAAGTTTCATATGTTTCCATATAGAAGAAAGCATCAAATTTTTTATCTATGATGAGTCTTTTTAATTTATCATATATTTTGCCTTGTTTAACTTCGTTTTCAATCCAGTATAATGCATCATATGACACCATATTGGATGGAATAAAGGATTCAAGATATTTACACTTTTCAGTATATTGAAGTGTATTTTTAAAGGCATCAAAAATTGGAATTACTGGAAGTAATTCACAAGTTTGTTCATCATCGTTTCTGTAGAAGTCACAAATTTGATATCCAGTCATAATTCCATTTTTTTGGTTTTCTTCCCAATGTCTACCATAATAATCTCCACTATCCATAAAATGCTTACCAGTTGATTCGGTAAGCATTTCAGTAAGTACTTGTTCAGTTATTTGTTCAATTTCTTTATCATTCATCTTTATCACTTCCTTTTTTATCGTTTTCTGATATTTGTTTTATAATTTCATCCAAGCTCCAATATGTATATTGTTCTTTATACATAATATGTTTTATTTTTTCTTGCATTTCATCATTAAGTTGATGATATTCGTTTGATAATTCTTTTCTTACTATTATCTCCATATCAAGACCTACAAAACCATTTTCTGCTATATGTTCATTTACTTTTTTAATAATATTTTCAATTGTTGTAAGTGTTGCAAAATTTATGACTGGACTTATAAAATCGTGTATTTTCATACATTTTGTGATATCATCATATATATTTCTTGCACTTTCATTTGAATATTTATAATCGTGAGATTTCAACATATTTGTTGCTTTTCTATATAAAATATCTGACATATATTGTAAATCTTTATTTGATATTTTATCATACTCAAAATATGCTCTATTTTCAATAGCAATAGAATATGCTTTATCAAAAGACATTTCGGCACATAATATATCATAATTAGAATCAATACAGTATGTTAGTTTGTCTTTTTGAAATGTTACCTTTTTTACTCTTTCCCAGTTGTCTTCTTTATGCCAATTTGCACAAGCATATGGTGTAGTTTTTCTTATAGTCATATTATCATCTCCCTATTCATATTCTTTAAATAGCCATTTAAGTTCTTTCCAATCTTTTTTAACTTCTTCTCTTGCATTTAATGGGCAAACAAAATATAATAAGTCACCATTAAAGGTAACTTCGTAGCGATTTTCTGTTATTTTATTTGCTTTTATCATATCTTCACAACCTAATTTTTTTTGTCTTTTGAAGATGTTTTCAATTTCTTCTTTGTCTACAAAATAAGGTTCTTCATCGTTATATTCGTGCCAGTCAAGACACATTAAATCTTCTTCATTATCTAAATCATCAATCCATTCATTATTCATAAAATCACTCTTTTATATTAATTGTACATTCGATGGTATAATCACCATCATCCATATTTTTGTATAAAATGGTTTTTGCATATTTATTTAATTTTGATACGAATTCATTGATTTTTTCTTCTCTATCATATACAATTAAATCATAGAACCATATTCCTTTTTCATCTTCGTTTTCTCCATCGTAAGAAACATCACAGTATATTAAGTTTTCTTTTTTGATAATTTTATTAATTTCTTTTTTTATTACATCAATATTTACCATGTTATCACCTTTAAATTTTTATTTGAAGTTTTGAGCATTTGTGATATTTTTCATCTTTAATAACTTGAAATTTAACTCCCCATCTTGTAATATAGGTTTCTATATACTTATCTTTTGTTTTGAGTTTTTTTATTTTTGTATCTACCAGTACATATCCACCATTTCTTTCTAACCAAGAGAATAAATTGCTTATTAAAACAAATTTTTTATTAATCCAATGTTCTTCATTAATTTTATTTGATGTTTTTTGAATTGTATTTTTAATTGTTTTTTGTTCGCTCCAATTTATCATTATTATCACCTATTGCTTAAATGCATATGTCTTTTTCCTTCTTTAAATTTATAATTTGATTTTCTTATCTTGATTATATTTTTCTCTTTCATCGGATAATATCCGAAGCCAAAATCGTTATAATCCCATAATACTGGATGGAATTGACCACTTCGTTGCCAAAGTGGTCTTCCAAGTAAACTATATTTCATTTTTATCACCATAAATACTGTACTACATTTCTACAATGTAAAAAGTTGTCTTTTGTATACAATTTGTTAAAAAGATTGTAATAATGTTTGTGTGTAACATTTCGCATATTAAATTTAATTATATTTATTTTTTTTAAATATTGTGTTTCCATTTTTTGTTCTGTTCGTTTTGTTTCAAAATTTAAAGCAGAAATCCATTCTTTTCTCATATAATCACCTTTGAAAATAAAATTAAGCATAGAAGATTGTTTTATCTTCTATGGTCATAAATAAATCTTTCATTCTTGATTCATATCCGAAGTATACTTTTCTATATTTTGTATACAATTTTTGAGAATAGCAGTATACCTCGTGATAGTCTTTTTGTTGAATCATAAGAATGAGATTGTGTTTTTCTCTATTTGTCATTTTACTGGCTAAAATATTCGCTTCTATTTTTTCTTTGTTGATTCTAAAAAATCTTTTATTACGAATATCTGCCATAGCACCTATATATCGTAAGTGTTTTGCAGTTGATTTGTAGTCATTCATTATTTTAAATGAAGAAACTCTTCTATATTTTGGCATTTGTTATCACCACCTTAATAATTATAGCCCATATCTTTAATATCATCGATGATATCATCATCTTCTTTATCGGTTGTGAAATCGTGGTCGATATCATCGAATTTCTTATTAATTAATTCAAAGATATATTCGCTTCTACCTTTAAGCATAATATTTTTAATGCTTTGTTCACTAATATAAGTGTTTGTGAGTTTGTCATCAAGTCCTAAGAAGTCTGTTCTTGGCTCTTTGCATCTGACATATTTCCAGTATGCTTTACCACAAGATTTTTCAAGTAAGAAATTATGTAAGACAAGAAGACTTACTTTGTAAGTATAGTAAGCATCAAAATAGATTGGTTCATCATCTGCAATTCTTGTTTCTTTATCGTGTTTCATTAAGCACATTATTTTTAATTCTCCATTTTCTAAAATTGGAATTGGCATAATCCATTGTTGAGAAGATTTTCTGAATCTTTCAACAATGGTTTTATAGTTTACTGGCATATTTATCATCTCCATTTATATTGTTAAGATTATATCATCACCAATGTGATGTACCCATTTAATTGGGGTTTTAACTCCATCTATCATTACATATACATCTTTTTTGATGTGTTCTTCTTTAGATTCTAAATATATTTCAGAAATATCTTTTACTTTTGCCATATTATTACCTACCAAGTTAAATAATATCCACTTCCATCAGAGTATATTTTAATATTAAATCCTTTTTTTCTGAAATGTTCGTGGACTTCTACATATCTTTCTCCATAATTAGTTGCTTTATCAGAGAGTATTGCATTTCTTTCCCCCCTTTTACAAGCATATTCAACACTTTTATTAGTTTCTACAATGAGTTTGTGAATTGTGTCTTGTCTACCCTTATGTTCGGCTACCATTTTTCGTGCCATTTTTGCATCCATATTATCACCTAAAAAAGTTTTATTGGTATGGAATCCATACATAGATAGCCATACCATATTGACATCCTTTGTTGAAGTCATTTACTGTTACTTTAACACCTTTATCTGCATATTTATCTGCTAATTCTTTTGCTCTTCTCTCTACATCATTGATTAGTTTCATACAATCTCTAATGTATTCCCCATTATAATCGTGTTGAGAGAAACATCCTTGATATTTTTTTTCAGATGGGTCAATTAAATTCCAAGAGAAGAATTCAACCATATAAGCGAAATCTCCTTGTGGTTGTAAGCCACTTTCTTTTGAAAATTGATTTTTGGGTTGTTCATATATTGGAGATGCACTTAATTCAATAATACTATCTCCTTCGTTTTTAATTTTTTTAAGAAGGTTTTTTGTATTATTATTTGTTAATGCAGATGGTCTAACAGTTGTTTCTATTATTAACCAATGTTCCCAACCACAGTTATCAGTAAGTCCATATTCATCTTTAAATTTTAAATCAAAGTGTTTAAATGAATTATTTTTGATTATTGAACATAAATATCTTTCAAAAATATCACCTTGTACTTTTGCAAGTTCTTTTGGAGCAATAATCCATTTATTTTTATATTGGTGTTGTGAGCCAGTTACAATATTTCCACCAATATAGAATTTATCTCCATCATTGATTTCGGTAAGATTTTTAAAATCTTCTTCTTCCCATACTAAAATATTTTCTTTGTTGCTAAAAGATGTAGCAGACCAACAATCTGAATCAATATGTATTCCAAATTCTCCTAATAATTCAATAACATCTTTTACTTCGTTGAGTAAGTGTGTAATTTCATCTATCGCTTCTTTATTTAATTTGCTCATTTTTCCACCATCCTTGTAATTATTTTACTGACAACACTTAAGTTGCCAGTAATAATGTCTTCTACACTATATACTTCGCTTTGAAACATTTCTTGTGTTACTATTGTTTCATAGTTAACACAAACAAGTGCTTGATTGGGTTTAAATAAATTAATCTCACACTTAATGTCTATATTAAAGTATTCTTCATCTGAATCCATAGAACCTTGAATCCAGTCAATTGCATCTTGAATGCTTACTAATTCAAGTGCAGTCATTTCGTGGAGTTCTTTTTTTCCACCGAATTCAATAATAAAATATTTTTTCATTTTATCACTTCCTTGATTGAATAAGCGATTAATTCGCTTATCCAGTATATTTTCCAATAGTTCCATACATATGACAATGGATATATGCATCTCTATTATTATCTGTTAATTCAAAGTCATTCATAATATCATCAATATATTGCTCTGTAAATTTGATTTCAATATCTTGTTGAAGTCTATTTGTATCAAAAACAAGATGTGGAAAAGCAATATCGTGAAGATAGGCAGACTTTGGTGCTTGTCTATTTTCTTGGAAATAGATTTCATTTTTACTGGAATCAATATGGCAGTAAATATATCTTTCGTTTTCTTTATAATCACCAAACCAGTCGATATAACCAACAAGGAATTGTTGTTTGTAATTTATATCGTTTGCTATAAGATAACCTAATAATTCGTAGCATTTATAAGAAATTCTGCTTGATTGAATTAAATATTTATCAAAGTTTGATGGTATATCCATTTTATATTCGCATTCTTTATGTAGTTCTTCTGCAAATTTCCATAAATCATAATCATCTGTTTGTAAATATTTTTCGGCTAATTGGGTAGCCAAAAGATTGTTGCATTTTTCTACATTATTTCTTTTATTTCCAATAATATGGTCAGAAACTAATCTTGCAATATATGTGCCACTTCCAAATCCCATAGCACAATTGTTTTCCCAGTCTGTTTCGCTCATATATGAAACTATTGCTCTTTTGTAGTCAATATCATTGATATTAACTCCAGTAAGTTTTTTATAGTCATCGGCAATATCATCTAAATACTCCCATACATCAATGATATATTTTTGTTGTTCGTCTTCAGAGAAAATATCTTTATAGAATTCTAATAATTCTTTTTGTAGTTCTTTAACTTCTTCATCTGTCGCTTCATAATCGAATTCATATGATTCAAGCAATGATACGAATCTATATGCTTGGAATAAAGAAATTCCACTTGTTGATGCTTGTGTATCGTTTTCTCCATTTACATACATAGTTCCATCAGTCCAAAATACTTTTGGTTCTCCTTGTATTTCTGCTAATGCAGTCCAAAATGGTTTTGCCATATTATCATCTCCTTTTTGTTTAAAATATCTATTTCCTTGTTCAAACCATCCAATAATATCTTTATGAATATTAAAATGTTTTTTTACAATTGATAAATCACCAGTTATATCTTTAATTGATTGTAATGATGCAAATAAGTCATTAAAACAATCATACATTCTTGAATTATCATAGAAGTAACTACATCTATGATGACCTTTTGTGTCTTTGCCTTTGTTGTATTTGCAATTAAAGTTTGTACAATCATTGTATACAGTCCATTGTCGGATTGGTTTATTCGATTCGTGAAAACAAGCATCTGCTCCAAGATAAACATATGATGATTCTGTTTTGTGTGTTTCATACCATCTATCATAGCCACCATATTTATTAGCGACTTTTGGGTCTTTATCTATTTGTTCGTATTTATATCGTAATCTATCGCCAGTATCGAACCAGTCAAAATACCATTCCCAAGCATTTTCTTCGGCTATTTTGCTTTGCTCTTCTTCATCTTTTTCGCACCATTCTTTATATTCTTTGCTTATTGCACATATATCTTCACAAAAAATCATTACATCATCTCCACTTTTAATTCTCTGACTTTGCATTGTAATGCAAGTCTGATGAAATTTTTTTCTTCTTCGGCTAATTCTATCCATAGTTCGCCTAGTTCCCATTCATTGTTTAAGTCTTCTTGAAAGAATTCTAATGCTTGGTCTTTTGACCAAGTAAGAGATTCATCGATGTATAATCTATCATATTCGGCGATTATGTGAACATATTCACTATCCCAAACTTCTTGTTTGTATGTGTATTCATCTTTCTCTTCAATATCTGAATCTTTTATCTTTCTGATGATTGATTCAGTCATTTCATCAATATTTATGTCTTTAATTCTGCAGATGACAGTAAATTTTTCATCTGGAGTCATATTAACAACAATTTTATCATTGGAAATCATATTGGTATTAATAGATTGTTTAATTTTGTTCTCAAGTTCCCATTGTTTATTATGGATATAATTGCACCATTCCCAGTCAATTTCTTCTTTATTAAAAGCGATATTGTATTTTTCACATAACTCTTGTAAGAAATCAAGATAGCCACTTATATACATATCTTTATCTTTATATCCCATTTCGGATTTAACATCCATTTCATTGTTTGATTTTTGTAATTCTTTTAAATCTGTTTGCATTTCTTTCATAGTTATCATAATATCATCTCCAATCGTTATATATAATATTTAAAATAATTTTATTGTTGTTAAGATAAAAGTGGCTTTTTTCTGTATTGAAAGGACAGATGTCAACACCACTTCTTTGAGTATCGCAGAAAGCAATAGATAATTCGTTTGCAAAATCTTCTTCTTCAATATAATAATATTTTGTGTTAAATTCTTCATCATATTCTGCTAATTTTATTTCCTTATTTCCATATGCATCTAAAAAGTTTTTAAAACTTTTTTCCAATGGATATAGAGTTTCTTTTACTGTACTTTCTGTTGTTTTATTAAGTTGTTTGATAATTTCTTCTTGATTATCTAATCCGATGTAATCGTTAATTCTAAAAATCATCTGTCCATCATCATCGTGATGCATATAACTGTTGTCTATATCTACTTTGTGCAAATCATTTTGTTCTTGTATATATAGTCCAGTTGTTTTTGTGTCTTTATTTTCTGCTATAAAATTACTTAATTGTTTATAAAATGGTTCAATTATTGTTTTTACTTTAGTCATATTATCATCCCCAGTCATTTATTTTGATGATGACTTTATCACCATCATCAATAAAAGCGAAATCGCTTACCCACCAGTAAGAGCCACTTAATCCATCATAATCTTCAGTAAAGAAGAAGAAGTTGTTTTCGATGTCGCTATCGCATTCGCCCTGTTCTCTATCGCCATTTTGCCTTAAGAATTCATCAAGGTCTGACTTAAACTCTTGAAGAGTGCCAGTATTGAATTCATAATCACAATCAATACCAGTTGTATCGTTAATTCTGAAAACAATTGTACCATCATCTTCAAAATACCAGTATGACTCTCTCATATCAATGATTGGCTCATTGAGTTGTTCGCATCTCCAATCTACTTGAAAAGCAATTGGTTTATTTTCTGTTTCTTCATTATATATGTCTTTTAATTCTTTATTGAATTTTTTTAATATCTCTTTGATTTGCATATTACCATCTTCTATAAATCAATATCGTAAAGTTCTAGTAAGTATTGTATTTCATCTTCATCATCATATTCATCTAATTTAAGGTTAATCGCTTTATAAATATTAAATTTTTGCTCTTCTATTGATTTTAATTGATTTGATAGGTTTGTTTCGTGTGAACACATTGTGTGGAATCTGTAGTCTTCTTCTGTATATCCACAATTTCTGAATTCATCTACATACTCACTATATTCACTATATTCTTGTTCTTTTTCTTTATACTCTTTTTCTAATCTGTGTAAAGTTTTTGCTAATTCTTTTAGATTTGTTTTTGTTATTTCGTCTTCAATTAATTCAAAAATTAATTGTTTGTCAGATGCTTGTGTTAATTTATATGTTTGATTTTGGTATTCAATTTTCATTTTATCATCTCTTTAATGGTTTTTATAAAATTCTGCATAATCAAATTCGATTGTATTCATCCAGTATTTATTGATTATATCATTCAATTCATTATTTTTTGTCGCTTCATCTACATTATAACAGTCTTCTTTGTAACTTTCAAAAGTATCTGCAATATAACTGCATAAGTGATTAATATTTTGATAAGTAAAGTATTCAAGTGTTTGAATGCCATCATCATTAATCAATAATATTGCATCTGATTGTAATATCTTTTGACCATCTTCAAGAATTTCATAGCCACCGAATTTGATAAGTTCACAATAATGCTCATCTTCTTCATTAGATGTGATATGGTTCGGAAGCCATAAATTAAGATACAATGGAGCATAGTTTTTATCCATTGATGCTTTATATTCTTCCATTTTGTTTATCTCAATTAATACTTCTTGAAAACATTTCAGTAATTCTTTTCTGACTTTTTTCATATCTGAAGCGAAATGAATTATTTCGTTTCCAAAATCGTGTCCAAAAATGAATAATAATGCATCAAATCGACTAAAAGCATTAAAAGATTTATCTAAATCTTTGTATGCTTGAGCAATGGCATAATTAAGTCTTTCTTGTTTTGCTTTCGCTTCTTGTTGCTCATAAAATAAATCGATATCAGATTCATCGATATATTGTTGTCTATGAACAAAATAGCATTCATTACTCATTTTAGTAATATCATTATCGGTTTTAATTAATAATTCTACATCCCATTTGTCATTTTCTTCATCCCAAAATGCCATTTCTTTATTGGATATTAAATAATCTAAATCCATTTCATAGACTTGGTTATATGTTTTAATATAACCTTGTGCAGTAAGAAATTCTTCCCATTCGTTCCAGTTATCACTTATGTCAATTTTGTCTTCAGTCCATTTTTGCATTAATGAAATTAATTCTTCTCTGTATCCCATTTTAATCACTCCATTGCATTTTGTACATTATTTTAATATAACCAATTGCTCCATCTTCTGTAAAGCATAGCCCTTTGTATGCTTTTCCGTTTGTAAGTGCTTTAACTGATTCTTTCGCATATTTATCGGCATCATCAATAATGTTTTTGGCTTCACCAATTGTGATAGAGTTATTGAATTTTTTGGTTAGTTTAATTTTTTTGTATTTGATATTATTGCAGTCATAATCGTAATCAATGCAATTATAATCTTTATCTTCAGTAAAACCATAATGATTAATAAGAATTTTTTTGATAGTATTAAACATATTGTTTTCTTTTCTGTATTTTGTTTTGATATACTCAATTGAATGATGATGCATTATTTTGTAGCAAAATTCACATTCAAGTTGAAATTCTCCAGTTTCTGTGTCATTTGTGAGCAATCTTGTATACAAGATTGTGTAGTCTTTTGTTTGCTCTACTACATTTGCATATTCAATATATTGCCATTCACGATTGTTAATTTCGTTATCGTATTCTTCATATTTTTCTGTGTAAATATGCCAAAAGTGAAAGTTAACACCCTTGGCAATTATATGATTAAATGGTATATCTTGATTATCTATAAAATCAAAGCATTCATCATCTTCATATTCTATAACACTTGGTTCTAATTCGCTTACATATGTATTTGTTTTTTTTATCATATTATCACTTTTTATTCTGTTAGATGGAAAATTTGATTAATTCTTTCTATAATATTGTCTATGGTTGTATCTATATTTTCTGTTCTGTAATCGTAGTCTTTATCTATATCATATCCGTATAGATATAAGCATTCAACAAATTCATTCATATCTTTCCAATTAACTATTTCCTTTTCTTTTAAGGTTAATAGTCTTTCAAATTCCATTGCTATACCTATATAGTTTAGCCTTGTTCTGTTTTTTAGAGATAAAGTAAATACTGTTGAGTATAGTACTTTTTCATATTTATCTATCCATATTTCTTGGTCATATAGATACATAAATAAGTCTTGTAACACTTCTAAATCGTTAGAGTATGACAATAAATCATTGAAGTTTTCTTTTAAGTATTCTTCGTTCATTACTGTCACATTTTGACTACGAATCCATTCAAAAAATGTGCAATGGTTAATACATTCTAGATATGTATCAACAATATATTTTGCACATTCTGAATGAATATCTATATCAAAATATGATGCACATTGACAAAGCATCCCTAAATATGCACATTCTCCAGTATCTTTTTGTTTTGCTATTTTTAACATAATATCATCTCACCATCTTTCAATTTTAATTGCATTGTAATGACAGACTAATTGACAAGGTGTTTTATCTTCTCTGAAACCATCGCAATGATGACAAGGTACATAATCAGATTTTTCTGAAATGTATCCATCTCTTCTGCCACTTAAAAAATTTTGCCCTTGTTCTCTACAAGCCTTAACACATCTAGCACATTTAATACAGTTACAATTTGTTGACCAATATGTATCCATTTATATCACATCCAAAATATCTTTTGGTAAGTTAAAATCATTTAATTTTGATTCTAACTCACTAGTATCGTGATTGTACTTTTTAAGTACATCAATATCTCTTTTTAATTCAATGACTTCATTTAGATTAACTGGTTCAAAGGAATTGAAGTCAAATTCATAAGCAAATACATAATCATCACTATAATCTCCATAGGTATCGTTATAGTGATATTCTAAATCTAGATTGTACATTTTGTTAGCCATTTCCATAATGGCTTTATTACTACCCAATTGTTTGAATTCGTGAAAAATTACTGGCATTTTTGATGCTTTTACTATATATGGGGCATTATCTTTATACAACCATTCTACAAAATCTTCTTCAACATTATCGATGTAATGATTTAGTATAGCATAAACTGGGCTTTCATTACAGTATTTAATATCAACTTTAAATCTTTTTGCGATAAAGTCGGCTAATAATGTGTAGATGAATTCACCATCTTGGATTTTATCAGAGCATTTTTGAAAAAATGCTTTTCTTTTTTCTTCTTGTTGTTTTTTGTAGTCTTCATAACTCATACTATCTTCATATTCTTCATAACTCATAATATCACCTTTAAAATAAAATAAGATGGTATAATTACCATCTGCTCAATTTAATTGCATCAACTGGACAGATTTCTTGGCAAGGAGTTTTGTTTTCCCAAAATCCATCACAATGATGACAAGGTACATATTCGTATGCACCATCGTAACCGATTATGGTTTCTTCAAAAATAGGATGAAACCATTCGGTTCTTTCAATAAAGTCTTGTGGGCAAGTTGGCACACATAAGAAACAGTCAGTACATTTAGTACTGTCTACAGAAAAGTAAGTATCCAAGATTTATCACCTACCTTAAAAAAACATTCAACAACAGAGTACTATTTTGATAGAAAATATTGTAGTGTTATAGTGTTATTTTAACACTATAAACATTTCTGAATCTTCTTTTTCAGTTAATTCATCCATAATTTCATCTGTGAAAAATTCACAGTTTTTTCTGATAGAATGAGCATCTTGTTCGCATTGACAAATTAGGTCAACGAATTCCATTCTAAATCGTGGTGGAAGCCATTCTAATTCTTCTTTGAGTTTAGATAGCATCCCTACTAGTTCTTGTTTAAAATCAGATGCTACTGCATCGACTTTTTCGTAATTATCTTTATTGATATTGTTTTCTGTAAAATCAGTTACATCAAATTTAATATCTGACCAGTCTTCGCTTAAATCGTTAGGATTTTTATTGAATTTTAATGGGTCATATTCATACTCAAATGGATATCTTAATGCGATACCTTTAACAAGAGCCAATTCTTGTTCTGCAATTGGTACACATCCATATGCATCGCCATCTTCGTGTTCCCAAGCCCCACTTAAGGCGATAAATTCATTATTAAGTCTTTTAATGTCTGTTTCTATTTGTGCAATGCTAATAGTATATACATTGTTTTGTGCTGTTGTTATATATGTAAAGAATCTTTCATCAATTTTAATTGATGCATTATTATCGAATACATCAAAATAGTCTGTAATGTTTTGCTCTTTATCATAAATAGTAAATAAATTTCCATTATGGGTGGTTAAGAATAATCCACCTTTAATGGTGATGTATTCATCATTTCCATTGTAGTATTCTCCTTTGTAATCTCCAATTCTGCAATGAATTTTTCTTTCTACTTCGTTTTCGACTTCTTTTGCATAATTTTCTAGCCATTTTGTAATTTCACTCATAATATCACTCTTTTTTAATAATATTCATTTCTTCTGCATATACTCCATTTTCAACCAGTTGTTCGTGGTCTGTTTCAAAGTATATGCCGATTCCATCTTCTTCTGTTAGTTCTTCAAATGATTCGTGCCAAAATTCAGATTCTTTTGGCATCAATCTCTTCTACATTTTTGTAATCTTTTACAAGATAGTATCTTGCACCATCTACAAATATTTTAGCATCGATGTCGGCTTCTGCACCAACTTCGATAGCGAATTCTATATCTGACCAGTTCATTTTACCACCATCCTTGTGATGTGGTGAAATGCAGATAGCCCATAATATGACTATAAAACATTTCCCATTCTTGTTTTCTCATAATATATTGTGTAAGTATATTAATATATTCTTCTGCAGTTGCAGAGATTTTTAATATTTCTCTGCTAGAGTAATTATAATTGATAGGGTCATTAAAGCCCCCTTGTTCTACAGAATATGTTTTTGAGCATTTTTTAATGATAATTTGTTCTTCATCGTAATACATTTCAAACCAATTTCCATCGGCTTCTGATTCGGCTAAATCTTCTTCATAATTTAGTAGAAATCTAAAAATATCCTTAATGGATGCAGAAACTTTTTCTGCATCTAATGGTGTAGTTGTTTCGACCATTTCTTCATATATGTCATCATACATTTTTATTCCCACCTTTCAAAGCCACATTCTTCACAGTTATCGCAATGACCCCCAAGAAAATCGTGAGAGTCGAATTTGCAATCAGTTTCTACACTTGTTACTTCGATAATTAATCCATATTTTTTTGTTTCGTATTTATCGTAAAATACATCTTCAAAGTCACATTGAAGAATAATGTCACCGATTTCTTCGCAGTTTTCTTCGTATTTGATTTTGAAATCAAACATTTCGGCTTCTTGTTTTTGTGTTGCTCCTTTAAGTTCATCTATGCCATTGTGTGCAATGGTAGGATGACCTAATTGTGCGAAATCGTTTCTGTCATAATAATGCCAATCACAATCTTCTCCAAGTTTATCATTTCTATCTACATATCCATCAATATATACAGATGGATTTGATTCTAATTTTATCGCAAATTCAGTTGTTACTGTCATTTTTTCACCTAAAAATATTTTTTTAGAGATTTTAAGGCATCTCTGACTTATTTGTCAATACTTTTTTGTGGATATTTCCATTCTTTCCAAGTGTTTTTATTGTATTTATACCAAGTTTTTCTACAATCGTACCAAGCAGTTATTAACCCCAATTCTAAAAAAGGCATTTGTCTATTTATATCTTCATACATTAAGTCTATGTCATCCATTGCTTTTTTGAAGTGGTATTCTGCAAGATGTAGCACTTCATCTCTATAATCTTCTTCTTTTAGTTCTTCTTCGCCATAAAAGTAACCAAAATATTCTAGTATATTTGCTAAATATTTTTGTGGATATTTTTTTGCAATACTGAAGAGTTTTTTTGAGATTTTATGGTCATTATTGATTGTTCTGTCAAATTTGTCTTTACTAAATTCATATCTGTATAATATGTCTAAATCTTTTTCGACATATTTTGGTAAATTATTTGTCATTTTATCACTCCTTATGTAGTGTTTTGATGTTCTCAAATCTTTTAATTTCATTCCAACATCGAATTATATCACATATCCATAAAGGCATTAGATTAACCCCCTTGCCATCATTTCTTTGTGTAATCTAGGGATTTCTTGTCTTAAGAAATATCCACCATCTTGAGCCATAAAATAGCGATTTAATAAATCATTATCACTTAAATGATTGTACTGGAGTGATTTCATTAGAACTCCCCCAATAATTCAATTTCAAGGTCAACAATATCATCAATGCTTAATGATTCTAAAAACTCATTGCATTCTTCTTCATTTCCATTTCTACTTAATCTTTTTAATAATGTTTGTTTACTCATTTTAATCACCCCTTGGAAGCCAGTAATAGTTATCTTTTAATATTTGGGTTAAATTTGGATTATTAGAACAGTTTGCAACTGTACTTAAATGTCTTCTATCCACATATTTATAACAATTTTTTAGATATCTGATTAATTCTCTTTGACTCATATCTGAATCTTCTTTTTCTAGTTCGGCAATTGTTTTATGTGCTTGATGTCTTTTGCAGATATTGATGATTGTTAATTCGATATCTTGAATGCCATTATACTCATTTAAAGTATCGATGTCTTCAATATCTTCATCGGTTAATTCTGTTGATAGTTCTTCAGAAAGTCCTAGTTCATTAATAGTTAGTTCTTTGACAATTTTGAGTATTCTTTTTTTAGTCATTACCATATTATCACCCAAAGAAAGGATTTGATGCATTAAGCACCAATTCTTTGTTCTTGATTAATTTCTTAATCACTTTTTCATCTTTTTTCTTAAGGAAAACGATTTGAAATCGTTTGCCTTGGTACACAAAGAGTGTACAAACTCTGTAAAACCAAATGTGGTTTTGTGTACACTCTTTAACAAATTTGGACATATCTGATTCAAGTCCAACCACATTGGTTTGTTTTGAATCAGAATATGTTCCTTGAATGTCTTTTAAAATCTGCATTGTAACCATTTAATCACCTAAAAAGTTTAATAGGCAGGTGTATCTGCCCAATATAAGCCATCATCTTCTAATATGGCTTCGTGGTGGTATCCCCACATCATACAGTCATCTTCATTTTTAAAAGATGCTCTAACTCTACCACCATTATAATCAGAATAATAGATTTCTTCAAATTTCCATCGTTTTTGTTCTGATTCTTCTGCATAGTATTCTGACATTTCTTGGTCTTTTTTGCATCCTATCAGTTTATTCGCCTTTTTACAAGCATCAATAAATCTTCTAGATTGGTTATCATACCAATACCAGTCTACACACCAGTATGGGAGCATAAATAATCTTTCTTTTGTGATTTCAAATGCTCCATCGCAAAAGAATTCAATAAAGAATGATTCTATTTGATGTTTAGCGATTTTAAAATCGCTTTTAATGATTTCTTTAGAGTCTAAATGTGGTGCAGATGGAATTCTGAATTTTCTATCATATACAGAGCCAGTATTGATTCTGTATTTGGAATAGTCTATAACTGTTCCTTCTTCATATATTCCAGTTAAAGAACACATTTCATCCATACAAACTTGTAAATCTGTATCTTCTTTTGCTAGTTCTTCTTCTATTCTAGTACAGATGTTTTTAAAGTTAGATAAATCACAACAGAGATATCCATTGATTTCTTTGTTTCTTTCGTAAATGTCTTCCATAGTTCTCATAGTAATCACCTTAATCGCTTCTGCGATTATATGACTGCTTATTGCTTAAACAGTCATATAATGGCAGAAATGCCATTATTCTAGTATATCTTCTAGCATTCTTTTAATAATAATGCCATTTTCTAGCATTTTTTTGTTTTCTTCAATAATTTCTGTTTTTTTATTGTGAAGTTTATTTGGTAGGTTTAAATTAATATAAATTGCTTGTGGTTCTCTATCATCATTACTGGTGTCTGTAATGATTCCTTTTGCAATATTCATTTTCATTGCATATGATTTTTTTTCATTGACATCTTTAACTACTGAACCAAGGAAAAGTGATGTGCTTAATCCATCGGTTTCGTATTCTTTTAAGTCATTTGCATATTTGGTTGCTACATTTTGTAATAAGTCCATTATTTCTTGTATTTGTTTTTTATCTTGGATTTTTAATTCTTTATCAAACATAATATATCTCCATCATTTTATTTTAATCGTTTCCACGATTATATAAGCACCAATTGGCTATTCAAGGTTCAACGATGTATATGACACATCAAAACACCATTTGATGCTTATATAATGGTAAAAACCATTATAAATCGATTTTAATACAGTTCGACTACACCAGTTAGGTTTTGCAATGGGTACTAACATACAGATTAATCGTAACTGCCTATCGTTTTCGCCATTGCTCAATTTTCTACTATTGCATTGGGTTCTGCAATTATATAAGCACCAAATTACTCTGATGCTTATATAATGGCAGAAATGCCATTATTCATCTTCTAGGGAATCGTAGAATTTGTCGATTTCTTTTGAGTACTGTGATTCAAATGCATCGACATACTGATTCAATACATCTTCTCTGAAAATCATTTATTTCCCCCCTTTTAGTTCTAGTATAAGGAAAGCAAGTTCTTTGAGAGTTTGTCTGTCTTGTTCTTCTTCTAGCAACATATTAAGCAGTTGTTGTGGACTTTTTTTAGGTCTTTCATCAAGAAAGGCTTCCATATGTTTCCATAATATGGAAACTGCACCTTTTTGTGCTTTGCTTGTTGCTAAAAGTACTGGTGCATCTTTTTTAATTGTGAAAAGGTGGTAAATTTCCCTTTCACCACCCCTACTACAAGATAGGTAGAGTTTGTTTTCTTCGTACTCATCTTCATCCCTTGCCATAAAGCCACCAATTAAGCCATAGCCATTTTTATTGGTGTTGTCAAGGTCATCTATGTATCTGATATATCCCCTTTTGCCGTAGCAAAAGTCTTCAAAAGGTAGTTTTTCGCATTTTGGATTGAATTTCATTTTAAAATCTCCTATCATCCCAATATTGTTTGTTTGGGTCATACTTACTAATAATAGCCACTAACCAAGATGCTTTTCTTTCATCGATGAGAGTGACTTTAGTATCATTAAAATCATCATCTAATTGTGCTTTAAGCATTTTTGCTTGTTTCAGTCCTTTTTTGAAGTTAGGACAGTCATTTACACACATATTAATTCTTTCATTATTGTTATCAAAGCATTTGCATCTTTTATCCCAATCACATCCGAAATGGTAGTACTGTTTACAAATTTCGGTGCAAAAGGATTCATTGGTTTTTGGTCTTAATTCTAACATTTTATCCCCTGCAACATTCACACATATTACATTTGTCTGAATTTCTTTCATCGTCGCTTAATCCTTTTACACAAGGATTTTCACCATATGTAATACAAGCATCGCACATATTACACTCTTCTTGACTTAAACCTTTTAAACACATATTATCACCATAAAAAAGAGTTATTTGATGAAGATTGAATCTTCATCGCCTTTGAGCAATTTACTGCTCATTCCATTTGTCAATGGGATTTTTCCATTGATTTTTAAGCCAGTCATATTGACTTGGCTTACTTCAAAAATCCCATCTGTTCTTTCTCTAGAGAACATAGGATTGGAATCAAAGATAAAAGTAATTTCATCTGTCGGATTACATTTTTCTAGAATGTTAATTAATGCTTGTACTTGCATAATATCACCAAAATTCAATTTTAAGCATACTGATTAACATATGCAATCAGTACACTCATTGCAGAGCCTTGTTTTATCTAAAACACACAACAAAGGCTCTAGGCATTTTCCACAACCATTGCACAATTTACCACAATCGTGCATACAACAATGTCCACATTGTGAACATTCCTTGGTCAAATCTAGACCACACAAATCAACCAACAACATAGTTTAATAGTTTATCTTATCTAGAACATCCCAGTTAGGTTGGAAATTGCTCCATTGGATAAACTTCTTTTTAGAATCTTTTGTCAATCCTTTATTAAAAGGTTCGGCAAGATACTCTTCAATAGAAGAGTAACCAAGCCTTTTAATGTCTTCTTCGGTTAAATCACCAATTTTGGAGATAAACCATCCATATACATAGGCTTCACCAAATGCTCCATATCTTCTGTCAGATATGAATTTATGCACCTTATCGGTGCATATTTTAAAATCTATTGGTCTACCAGTCATTTCTTTGCCTTTTAACAATTTAGGAATGTCAGAATTTCTCATATTCATTTTAACACCATAATAATTTTTCTTCCTTGAATAAAATGTAGGATTTCTTTGTAATTAAAGGTTTTTAAGCCTTTTATAATGCTTTTTGCATCACTTTTGTAATGCAAAAATATATGTATGCTAATGGATTAAGGCATAAATAAACCTTGCACCATCTTCGTAGCAATAGCCACAATCTTTACAAGCAATTTCACAGTTACACTTTTTAACTGTGTCAGTTTCGACAATACTGTCGAATACATCCTTATTTACGGCAAAGTAGACATTACCATTGGCATAAATAGGATTAATTGCCTGACTGGTGTTAATACACAAGTTAGGCAATGTACTGGCTTCTGTGAAATCAAGATTAGCCATCTTAGTATATGTAAATACCTTAATATGGCTAGTTTCATCTTCTAACATCATTAGGATGCATAGCCTTACAATTTTGTCTAAAAGTGACTGTGTAAGGTCAGAAACTTCATTTAGCCTTAATTCGGTCATTCTATTGCCTTTTTTCATCCTTTTGGATGTGGCAAGATATTTAATGGCTTCTAAAAGCCATTCTAAAGGAGCAAATTCTAATACACATCGTTGGAATTCCTTGTTAATTTTAGGAGTATCCCAACGATAGCATCCTTTTAAGCCATAACAAGGCATATTACATTTACCTTGTTTTAAGGCTGGACAGTCAAAGGCATTGCCATTGCTAATAGTGTAGCAAGAACATTCTTTGCCATCTTCAGTTTCTATAGTGTATTTACGATTTTTGGTAAAAATGTCGGCATATTTGATGCCATACTTTTCTACCATCGCATCCCAATTGTCAGAGTTAACTTCTCTGATAAAGCCTATTTTATCCATAATATCACCATTAGTAATAATCTTCAATATCGTACATCTCAAGGTCAATTTTGCCTTGTTTCATTAAGGCATTGACTCTTTTTCTCTCAATTACTGAATCGTTTTCATCTTGACACATAAAAATCACCATTAAAATTCACAGAAAAAGCATCCTAGCATCTAGCAATGCCTAGGATACATAAGAATAAACAAAAACTATTGAAAAAGAAGTAAAAGTTTCATCTGTCTTTTGTTTAGAGTCAGAGAGATAGAAACTAGTAAATCTCAAAAACTGACTTCGTTCGTAGGTTCTAGCAATGGCTAAAGCCGATTGGAGAAGTGTTTCCTTGAATGTGGCTAATCATTCATCGATTAACTTCGCAAAATCAATTTTAAGCCATTGCTTGACCTAAAAGCCGAAAGAAAAAAGCCTTTAAGGATGCTACCCATCCGAATCCCATTATTGACACATATAGCCGACAATGAAGTTTCCAGTAGCCAAAAAACCTATAGCCAAGCCTTGAATTGCCGTACAAAGCCTAGCCTAGAATCGGTTCTATGATATCTAGGGAAACCTTTGGACATCCTTGTTTCTTTAGCCTATCATTGCCACGATTCCATCCAAGCATCGCTCATTATTGCCAATTATTGCCACGATAACTCTCAATAACTCGGATAGGATAGCCAAAGCAATGGCTCAAGGCTATTCACAGATGCGAATCATAGCCAAAAAGGAATGCTCATCGCATCTGACCGAAACACTTACATCATATCTGTTCACATAGGCTACATCATCTACTGCTTACCAAATGACCGATTTGACAAGTGAGTCAGTTACTAGCCAATAACTGGCTACTGTGACAAATTATCGGAAAACGATGTCAATCCCATTCGGCAAAATGGGATATCACGATATTACATCCGAATCCTTGCTACCACCGACAAAGGCTCACATCCGATGTACTCAAGCAAAGGCATCCTAGGATAGCCGATTCGGTTTTTCATCCCAAATCTTAATGCCACCACTATCCGAAGACATCCTATGCCTTACGAATGCTTTATAGCACAGATACTCACCGACAAAGCATCCGAAGATGCCAAGCCACCATCCCAATGGGAATGGATTTACTATGACTCTTACGACCGAGCCTAGCCCAACCAACAAAGCCTTTATTCAAGGATGACTCCGAACCACCGAAGCCACCAAGGCACATCTCACATCCAATAGGCAGAGAAATTTTGCTAACAAAGTCACTTGAAATGCATTGCAAAAATTCTTTGTTTCTTAATTAATTGCTTAATTGCTTTGCTTTACATATCAAAAACTGTTAGATTATCTTCATTAAACTAGAAACCATCCCAAAATCGTTATATAACAATTGTTATATGCAATTTGTCATGATTTATCATACTTTTAGGCATACCTAAAAACATCAAGTAAACTTTAGTAAAAAGTCAAGTATATTTGAATTCAAATATCCTAACTCGATTCTCCTGTCTTCTTTTGCGATTCTAAGCCATTTCCATTGAGATTGACACTATTTTTAGGCATACCTAAAAAATTATGATTGTGTGTAAATCTCTATTCTGAAGTACTCTAGAGTAAATCTGAAAGCAGTTAATTGAGCAATTGCTTAATTGATTGCTTAATTGATTGCTTTTACTCTCAATCGGTTAAATAGGTAGTTAATTAAGAATTAACAGTCAATGCATCGAGAAAAGCAATGCCAACAAATAATAATTAACCATTTCGCATATATATGTATATATGTGTAAAATGATATGAAACCAGCATTCATATCGATGTGCTACGCAATAAGCAAAGAAGCCACCAGAGAAGCCAGAAAGCAAAAAGCAAGACAATTATCGATTTTCAAAACTGATTCACATCGCAAAAAAATTCCTGAAAATAAGCACATAGAAATATTTATTATTTTAAACCTTTGACCCACTTCACCCAATAGATGCCTATTCTATTAATGTCTTACAAAAATAAATATATATTCCTAAAATGTGTCTTACAAGGAAAATAGCTAAATTAAAGCATTTTTCCAAGCTCAAACCAGTCAAAAACTTCAGAATCTGAATAAAAAACGTCTTTTTTTTGACAATAATTCACAAAATCACCTTCTAAATTCACACATAAATAAGCAAGACCGTGCTTATCAACAGAGATTAAAGAAGAATTAAAATTAGGATTAATTAAGAAATTTTTTTCTTTATTGATAAAATTATCTTTAAAACGCACATTTAATAGTGATTTTGGTCCAAAAATGAACCAATATTGAGTAAAAATGTCATTTTTTAAGTCTCTAATAAGCAAATCTGTATTAAAATAATGATATGCGTCAATAATATCACCCCAATTCCAGCAAATTAAATAAGGAACCGCTACTCCGCCACCACCCAAGTAATTAAGTCGGTTCGCAAGTGCGTAATTGCTCAAATTCACCATTCCAACACCAACCACATCCAAAACAGCCCAATTATCTTTATATTTAGCATACAAATAATGCCCATTTTGATTTTCTTGCCACTTAAATTCAGAAACAGCAGGCGAAACCGCCACAGGAAAATGACAACCGCTTAAATAATTGCTTATTTCAATAGGCAATTGAATAGGCAAACAATCAATTAAACAAGGGCTTAATTGCTCAATTCCTTTATTTTGATAAAATATTTGACATAAAAGTGGATAAATTACATCATTTCCTTGTAATTTATAAACAGAAATAGCTGATTCTAAGTCAAAATTAGTCTTTTCAAGGCATGATGCAGCTGAAAGAAAGTCTAAAAAATCATAATTTGAATGACAAATTTCATAAACTTTATCTTTAAGAGATTTAGGGCATTTTTGGGCAGAAACTAGTGTATTTATTGAATTTTTAGGTATTTTTTCGACAAAATTAAGTTTATTATAAAATTTTTCACCAAAAAAACATAAAATAGCCACATAAAACCCTGCAATGTCATTAAAATCATTATTTTTCAGCTTATCATATACCTGAAAAACACTTACCGCATTACTAATGCCAGGTGTGATAGCTCCTCTTGCAGCACCCTTTTTTTTATATTTTGTTAATCTAGAACCCCATCCACCGCCTAAATCAAAGGAAAACCAATTCATATCATAAGGTTCTTGCTCAATTAATTGCCCAATTTTTTTAATATTTATACTTTTAACCATTTTTACGCCCCCTTAAGTGCGATAAGTGCAAAATATAGCACAACCATAATAAAAATGATAGTAAAAATCAATTTTAGCATAATTTTTCCTCCAAATCTTTGATTTTTGTCTTATTTTTAATGCCAATTTCCTTAAAATAGCTATCTATAGTACGAATATTAATACCCATTTCTGTAGCAATTTCTTCTTGAGAAAAACCCATTTTATGCAATTTTTGGCATTGATACACCCTATTTTTACGATTTTGAGTCCTTTTATCGTCTTCACGCTCTAAATTATTCTCATTTACATAACGAGAAATTTTACTACGATGTACACCAGTGATTTCTTGAATAATTCTTGTACTGTACCCAGCTTTCCACAACTCAATTGCCTGCTCAAACGGTTGCTCAATCGATTGCTCAATTAATTGATTACGAAATTGCGAAGCGGATTGTAAGCGGATATCATAATTATCCATTTTTTACACCTCTTTAAAAGTAATATTGACTTTTAGTAAAGCATCAGCATAATTAAAAATTGGATTATATATAAGCTCATCAAAAATTCCAAGTTTAATATCATATTCTTCATCTGTTAATTTATCTCTCATTATGCTTATAGTAATATCTAAAAGAGTGCCATTATCCTCATAACGAGGAGATGGAATTATATGTGTTATATAAGCCTTATCACCAAAAACAGTTAAAGTTGCATTATCTAAAGCAACTAATAATTCACCAATTTGTCTTGTCATACTCATATTATCAACCTTCTTTGTGTCCTACTATGAGTATAAACTATATAAAAATGTCTCACATCAAAAAAAATATAATATTATATATATGTAACTAATAATATTTAAATATTATGGTAGAAGTTTCATCGATTTCTGAAATTACAGAAAACGTTAACAATGGCAACACAGATACAGACGCTACAAATAATAATACACAAAATACAAGCGGTTGCGTATATGATAAATGGGGGCGAACACCAGATAAATCACAAATATGTGCAATAGGTATCAAATCAGCAAGCGCAGACACACAAGATGGTATTGTAAAATGCGTATTTGAAAATAAATGCCCACATTGTGACCAACCAGCATTAATGTGGGGGTGGAAATGGGAGGGTGATTCAGAAAAAGTACAAAAATTTGATGGAACAGCTGGTACAGCTGAAGGGCATATATATTGTGTACAATCTGAGGGGGGATGTGATGCTGATTACTCAATTGAAGGCAACGAACATATAGATGGTTCACAATATAAATTAACAGTAGTTTCAGGTCCAACACAATCTACAGAAGAAGAAGCACAACAATTATCCAATGGACAACTTGCATGCGATGGTTCAAGTGTAGGTGGGTCAACAGTAAATGGTGGAAGTGCGGTATTGTTACCAGATAAGACATTTTATGGGCTTATAAAACAAATATGTGGAGCTGTAGATGGAATTTTTACTATTGCCAATAATATGGCTTATTTAATATCTTTTAAAGACATGTATGAATATCGTAATCAATTTGACGATTTTATTCCTAAAATTGAACGTAAAGATGTTTTACGTGATAGTTTAGTCAAAAATTGGTCTACAGACGGTTATTATAATGCTGTAGAGGTAACTTATGCTGATGGTATTGTAAAATATCAAAATGATGTATTAGTAAAACAATATGGTGAAAATACATTCTATTATGAATTTCCTGAAGATGATGAAGAAACTGCTAAAGCAAAAGCTGATGCTTTATTATCTGCACATATACGTGATTATAGTACATCAATACAATTATCTGTGTTTTTTGATGAAAATATAACAAAAGGAAGCTGGGTTAAAGTACATAAAAGTTTAACGCAAATATCTGGTAAGACAAAAAAAGAAATAGAACAAGAAGAATTACAAGCAAAAGGAACTATAATATCATCAAAAAGAAAAGGTTTAACTATTGAAAATTTAACAGAAAAAACAATTACTGAAAATAATATAACAAAAACTATTCAAAGTATTACAGATGAAGAGGGTAATACTTTCGATATTGAACTTGAAAAAGATGATTATGAGTTATTTTTTGTACAAGGATATACTTGTCGGTGGGATAAAAATAATTCATTAATTATGGATTTAGAGCTTAAATATGGACCTGATACACCAGAAGACCCAGTTAATGCTACAGTTGGAGCTGGAGGTGCATCATCAGGTACATCTGGTACAGCATTAAGCGGTAATATTGGTGAATTAGTAGCTCAATGGATTCAGGGCTGTTCAAGTGATTTAGAAAAAGCTGAAGCTATTCATAATGGTTTAAAAGAATATGGTATCAAATATGTCAGATATTGTAATTTTAAATATGGAAGCCCTGATGAATGTTTACAACATGCTCAAAATCCAGGTTTAAATTGTGGAGATACAGCACAATTAACAGTTGAATGCATGAAACAAGGAGGATTGAGTGCATATATTCAATTAAGGTGTGATAATGCACATTTTTTTACTGTTATTGAAATTAGCGGACAAAAATATTATAGTGATTTAACAGCAGATGAAGGACAAGGAAGTAATAGAGAATGGAATGATGTATGGCAACATAATACCTGTGGAAGTAAATATAGTGATGGCTCAGATATTACCCCTAATGCATCTGATTGTTAGGTGAAAAATAATGAACGAAAAAGAATTTATACGAACATGTAGAAATGATATAGTTTTTTTCATTGAAAATGTACTTTATGATGAAGAGGGTCAACATTATAAAGTTGAACCACATCAAAAAGCTATGATGACATCAAAAGAAGGACAAGTTGTTTATTTTTGCGGTAGAAGACTTGGTAAATCTTTTATGTTAGCTGCTGAAGCAATTCATCGTGCAGTTTTTTTTAAATATCAACGTGTTTTTGTTTTATCACCAACAGAAGAACAAGCTTCAGAATTGGCTGATACTATTACTGGTATGATAGAACGTAGTAGATTAGTTGAAAATGAATTAAAAAAAGATAATGTAATGACAAAACGTTTTAAAAATGGCTCTAGAATTAAAATAAGAACAGCAGGTGGTAGAGGAAACGTATCTTCTATGATTGGTACAGGTGCTAATTTACTTATTATTGACGAAGTACAAGATGTTAGTGGAGAATTAATTAGTAAAATTATCCCTACTCAGCGTGGACAAAAAGGTGCTTCTAAATTTATTATATCTGGTACACCTCGTGACCGTTCAGGTTTTCTTTATGAATCCCTACAAAAAGCCCCTAAAATATGGGATGACGGTAAATGGAAAGAATATCCCCAAAATGAAGGTACTTTTACTGTATATCGACAACAATCATGTTATTTGGATGAAGAAGATAATGTAATTCGCTCATCAACACCTCGTATATCTATTGAAGAATTTGAAGAAGATAAAATTAGTATGCCACGTATTCAATTTATGCAAGAATATTGTCTTGATTTTATTGCTACTGTGTCAGATGTTTATTCAGAAGAATTAAGAGAAGAAGTGTTATATAACCAAGAAAGTATCGGTTTTGGTAGTAATAATCCAGTTGTAGCAGGTATTGATGTCGGTAAAATGAGAAATAATACAGTATTATATATAGGTGAAGTAATATCCGCTCCGCAAGAAAATAATCGCTCATATAAAAAATTAGATTTAAAGTGGCATAAAACATTTGCTTTAGGAACAAGATATAGCCAAATTGAGCAATATGTTATTAATGAGTTACCTCAATATTTCCCTAAATTATTTAGAATAGTAGTAGATGCTACTGGCGTAGGTGAAGCTATATGGGAAAATATTCATACAGCAATGGTCAAAAAAGGAAGTAAAATTGAAGTTGTACCATTTAAATTTAGTAAAGAAAAGAAGAAAGATTTAGTGGAAAGTGGTTTAGCCGCATTAGAGCGAAAACAAGTACAAATACCATGGAATAAACGTTTAAATACAGAAATGACTGGTTATAAACGTGAAATTACTGATTCAAATAATTATGTTTATCAAAAAACTGCAGGTTCAGATGATTATATTGATGCTATGAATTTATGTATATATAATATATCATTAGGTTTAATTCATGCTGTGCCAATTAGTTTACAAAGTGTACCAAAAACTATACCAAGAAAATTTAGTGGAGTACGTCATGATTATAAAAAAAGTCCAGAAAAACCTATACCTCAACGAATGCATCGTAAGGTATTAAATAGTAAAAGGAGAAGATTTTAATGTCTGAAATTTCATTGTTGCACGAGGAAACTAAGCAACCTCAAAAAAGAAAACTTACAAAAAAAGATTTTATTGCAAATAAAAGACCAATTAAACAGCGATATAATTTTGCATCTGATGTAAAACATTACCCAGAAAATCGTTATACACAAAACTTTGCTACATATAATGACATATATGGGTCTACTGAAGTTGATTACGATTTAATTGATGCATTATATCATTCTACAATTTTAAATCGTGTTATTAAAAAAATTGCATCTGATGCAGTACCAGAAATGTTTAAGATACAAATTGTTGATTTAGAAGGTAATCGCATAGAAGATTTAGAACAACAAGTTACCGTATATTTAGCTCATTTAAAAAGAAAACATATTAATCAAATGTTTAATTATACAATGAGATATGGTACAGGTTTTTTGTATATTGGAAATAAAGAAGAAGACCAACTTACAAATATGTTTTGTTTACATCCAAAAGATTTAAATCCTATTTTAGATGAATCCACAGGTGAGATAAAAGAATGGGAATATCAAACTAAAGATGGTACAATAATGATACCAGATGAAGATTTATTACGTTTTGCTTATGACCCAGATATTGGTGAAATTTTTGGAATGAGTTTTATTGGTAAGTTAGTTCAAACATTGCATTTAATGTTAAATACTGAATTAAATTTAGCTGAAATTGTAGATAAATTTGCAATACCAATTTTACAATGGTTAGTAGAAGTTGGGGACGATGAAGAAGTTGAAGATGATGAATTATACAATATTGTGCGTTCATTGCAAGAACAATTAGAGTATTCTAATGATGTTGTTACAACTAGCAGAATCACAACAGATGTTGTCGGTTTTGCACAAAGTCAATACGATATGGAATCTACATTAGCACAACTAAAAGAGTCTTTTGGATTATTAACTTTTCCAATGGCTATTATTGGTGGTAAAGCAGATAATTTATCAGCAATTAAAATTCAGGCATCACAATATGTTGGTGACCTTAGAGATATACAAATGTCTTTTTCTGATGAATTAGTTGAACAAGTTATTGAATTATACCTAGAAGGAGAAGGTAAAACAGCTGGTATTGATTATGCCACTATTTATGTTATCTTCCCAGTGTTGACTACTGAATCTAATGCAGATATCGCTACATGGTTATTCCCAGCTATTCGACATGGGGCAATTTCAAGAGATGAAGCAAGAGCTCAATTGGGTTATAGAGGTAAAGCATTACCAATTGAAGAATTAGACTTTATAGACCCAACTGCTAAATATTTACAAGAAATGGCTTTGCAGGAAGTACCAGATTCTGAAGAACCAAAAGACAGGTCAGGTAAAGGTGACCCTAATAGTAAATAATCCCAAAATTAATTAATAGGTCTTATAATATGAAAGAAGGTTTATCAACATATAAAAAAGCATATGCAGCATGTGAAGAAGGACTTAAAATCAAAGGAGAAGCAACAAGTGCTCAATTACTTAATTGGTTAATTGAAAACTATAATATACATTCTCTTAATATAACAGCTAAAGGTATAACATACCATTTAAAAACACAAGGATACGACAAATATAGAAAATATGATACAAAACCATATATTTTTCTCAGTACAAAAAGCGAAAAATAATCTTATTTATATGTATTAGACAAAACAGATAAAAATAGCTTATATTAATAAGCACTAAATGAAAGAAAAGTGATGATGCAAATGAAGGAAGAATTTTCATTACATCAAAATTTCTCTCTTAAAACCAACGATGATGGTAGTAAATCTATTGAAGGATTTGCCATTCATGGTGGTGAAGATTTTATTGTTAATGGCTTCTTTGAAATCCCAGAAACAGAATTAAAAAACTGCGCAAGGACATTAAAAGGAGCTAAATTAATGAAAGACCATGATACAAATCATGTGGATTCTATCATAGGTCGTGTCAATAAAACAAAAAAAACTTTTGATGAAGAAGCTGATATGCAAGGCATAAAATATGAAGCTTCTTTAGTTATTGATGACGGTAAATTAGCAGAAAAAATCGATAAAGGTCTTATAGATGCTACATCAATAGGTTTTACTTTTGAACCAGAATGTAGTATTTGTGGCAATCCATTTTTCAGTGAAGAATGTACACATCATCCTTTATTCGATGATATGCATTTTATATGCAGAGATATGAGTATTCATGAACTTTCTTTAGTAACATTTGGGGCAGACCCATATGCAACAGTTAATGGAACAACACTTACTACTAATCAAGTTGATGAATTAATAGAGAAATTTGCTAAACAAAAGGAAGATTTTATTATGACAAAAGAAGATAATATTGTTGAATCTCTTAAAGAAGAAAACTTAGAATTATCTCAAAAAGTCAAAGATTTAGAAGCTGAATTAGAACAGCAAAAAACTGATTTTAAAGATAGCGAAGATGATTTAAAAGTCGCACATAAAGAAGAGATTTTAACTTTAACTCAAGAAAAAGATGCTTTACAGGCTAAAGTAGAAGAAATGACAGAAGAATTATCTGTCTTTAGAGCGCAAGCAAAAGCTGAAGCTGAACAAAAATTAATAGCTAAAAAAGAAAAATTAGCTGAATTAGCTAAAGCTTTTGATAGTGAAGACTTATTAGAAGATGACATGAGTGAAGAGTTAATTGATAAACAAATTGCCATGTTAGAAAGAGTTGCTGATAAGGTAAACAAAACAAAAGTACCAGAATTTACAAGTACCGAACAGCCTCATGGCGAAACCAAACAAAAAGAAAGAGAAGCATTTTCTGGTGTTTCTAAATATTTTGGTATAGCTCATGCAAAAATTGAAAAAGGTGATTAGATGGCAGATATAAAAGGTGACGAAATCACAATTGTTGCAGCTGAAAAAATTGTTAAAGCAATTGAACAAGTAGGCGCAACCTCATCTATTGACCACATTGGTAAAGGCTTAGAATATACTAATGCTGGTGTAAAAATGTCTAACGCTTCCACTGGACCAGAGAAATTTGCTGGTGTAGTAAAAGCTGTAGCTGCAGATGCAGAACCAGAATATCAATCTACCAGAATTATTGATGCTTTTGTAGCTGGTCGTGCATCTAGTGATGCGCCATATATGCATGGTAGTGTAGATGTACCAAAAGGTGTATCTGTAACTGTAGAAAGAAATTTAATGACTTACGTATTAACTGATGGTAATGTCAAATTTGGTGACTTAATTACCACAGACGCTAACGGTAAATTTGTAACAACAGCTACCTATGCTGATGCAGTCGGAAGAGCACACAGTGACTCAGATTCTAATGATGTCGCTTATGTATATATAAGAGGTATGTAAGGAGGAATCTAAATGGCAAGACAATTAGAAGAGTTAGCAGGCGGAGGAGTAGTTGTTAATAACCAACCTTGGGACCCAGAACTAGAAGAAGATATTATTGATTATAGAGAAATCCATTCTGACTTTAGGCAATTTGTAAAACCATTCCCAACCGATAGTTATGTTGTTAATATCCCACGTAAATGGCATGCAGGAATTGCTGTAGAAGTAGTTGAAGGTTCAGAAATTCCAAAAGCAAGAGATGTATTTGATGCTATTCAGGTCAATCTAAGACAAAACGGTACTGGTATTAGAATGACCGATGAAGAGCAAGATATGATGAAATTTGATAAAAATTATTTCCAAACTGAAGCCAAAGAAGCAATGAACAGAATGCTTAAAAAAGAAAATGATGACATTGCAAGTGTATTATTAGCAGGTGCTGGATATAATATCGTTCCTTCAAGTTATACTACTGTTAAATTTGAAGATATTTTAACAGCAAAAACTGAAATGCTTGAAAATCCATATGGAATGAACCCTGACGTTGTATTGATGTCACATCGTTCTTATTCTGATTTGGTTAGAGACCCAGAATTTAAAACATACTCACAATCTGGTATTGTGGGAGTTGTTCAATCTGGTACAGTTGGAGAAATGGTTGATGGAATGCGTATTCATATCATTCCTGAAGTAGGGGACAATGTTTATCTTATTGATACTAGTAAAAACCCATTATTATTAGTTGAAAAAGATGGAGTCAAAATTGAATCCTATAGATTACATGAAACTCGTGAAGATGTACTTGATTTCACTGTATATCAAAAACCAGTTTGTGTAAAACCAGATGCAATTAGTAAAATTGAAATTACAAGAAATGACCAATTAAAACAACGTGTATTCCCTGCAGGTTGGGACCCATTAGATGGATATCCTGCTAGACCACAATAAATAATATAATTTTTATATAATACGAGGTAATAATATGGCAAAGAAAAAAACAGAAGAAGCTAAAAAAACAAAAAAAGCTTCTAAAATGATTCCAATCACTTTTAAACCACAATTTAGTGCTGCTCAACACAAAACAATTAATTTAAAAAAACCAGAAGTAGTTGTTGTTGGCGGTCAAACTAGAACAGAATACACATCTCAAATTGAAGGGTTACCTCCTGAATTTACAATCCATAAAGATGAAGTTGTTGAAGTAACCTTAGAACAATTTAAAGCTTTATACGAAAGGGGAGAAATTGATACTCCTGAATCTATTGCTGAAAGAGAACGTGAAAGATTAATGCTCAGTAATCAAGTAGGAACAAATCCAAAAGAATTTGTTGTTGCTAAAAATAGAGCACATTTATATCAAGATGGTTTTGTTTTAGCTGACCCTGATTCTATTGATTTAACAAGAATAGAGTAAAAATATGATAATAGATATAGCATATATAAAAAACGTCCTCAACACAGAAGTAGACGATTCAGTAATTAATTACTTAATCAAACACTTCTTTAATTATATATGTGACCATATAAAAGTAGACTCAACTTTTGAAGAAGAAGAGATACTTACGACAAACACAGAAACTCCGATAAATCCCAATATCTTGGAAGATGATTTAACACTCTTCCAAGAAACACTTATATATGGGATAGGATGTGAATTAACACAAATTGGAGAATTAACAACAGTTAATATGGGTATACAAACAAAATATCCAGATTTAACAACTTATTGCGATTTTTTTAATTATTGTTTAGATATTTTAAACACTTATTTAAATTCAATGTCCGATATAGAAACTATTAGAAGGTTATTTAGTTTAGATATAAATTTAATAAGTGATGATGATTTAGCTTTCTATATTCAATACTTCACAAAATATATATTAAGTTACTTACCAGAAGACCAAGAAATTGATACTGAATCACCATTGTTTAAGCAAGCACTATATACACAAATAGCATGTCATATATTTAAAACTAATCCAATAGCTATTATACATCCAAAATCATATAAAGTTGATGAAGTAAGAGAAACTTTTGTATTAGATTTTGATAAAAATAAAAATACATGGTGTGATATAGCAAATGAAGATTTAGCTAATCTTAAAAAGAAAATTTATGGATTATATGGAGTATATGCATATGATAGACCTGGTGCAAGAACCAAATATGGATATCATGGACCTAAGGCAAGATAATAATGAGTTACTATACTTTACAAAAAATTCTAAAACGTCCTAATGAACAATACTTTTTACAAAAACGTATTGTATATCAAAAAGAAGAAAAATTTTTAAAAGATGAAGTTGGCAATGTTATAAGAAAAGATGAAGTTGGTAATATATCTGAAAAATGGGAAGATATTCAAGAATTGCATGGTGTAATACAACATAGACAAGATGAAGTTATAGATTATCAAGGTCGAGAATCAAATTTAACTTATCATGGATTATTTACTCCAGATTTTGATTTGGAAACTGATAAGTTAGATAATTATAGAGTAAAATTTATAAGAGATTATGAGACTCTTTATTTATTTATTAAAGAATATGATGCAAATAATTATTTAAGAGGTAATCAAAATCATATTACTTTAATAATGGATTTAGATAAAAAATATTTTGGAAGACAAGAATGAGTTATCAAGCTAAATGGACGGTATCTGGTACAAAACTTGAAGATAGTGCTAATGCATTAAATAAAGCTGTACAATCAATTACTAATGGTAAATCTTTGAAAAAATATGAAAGCCAATTAAATCATAATTTTAAAGAAAACATTAGAACTAATTTACGACGTTCAGGTATGGAAGCTGATAACTTTGATGATGTATTTTTCCTTAAAATAACAAATGGAAATATTATGTTTGTTAATACTGCTCCATTAGTTACTCAAAGATATGAATATGGATATTATTTGGGGTCAAATGATACTAATGAAGAATATTATGAAGAATATATGATTCAAACTAGTCCAAGATATTTTATTCGTCCAGCTATTCAAGAATCCCTTAATGAAGTTGGTCAATTAATAATCCATGAAATTAATGAAGAATACATGAATAATCGTCGTCAAATTAATGGGGATGATATCTAATGAAAGATAGAAATGAATTAATTTATCGTATACGTCAAATTATAGGTGAAGAGAAAGAGGACGGCTTTTATACACCAGTAAAATATAATGATAAAGTAATTCAAGTTCCTAATTATTTATTTAAAGATGGACCCAGTGAATATCCTGAAATACGTATATCTCCATTTCTTAGTGATACCCTAAAAGCGCATCCAATTAGAGTCACTAGTTATGGACGTAATATAAAAAGAAGATTTTATGATGCAATATTTCAAATAGATATATATGCTACAAATGTTGTACAAGTTAATAATATTTATAGTGCAATAAAACGTAGAATTGATTATTTTTATGACATTGATACTGTATTATATGGATATGATAAAAATTTTCAACTATTAGACGAGGAAAGAAGAATATATTATCATAAAGGGTATAATACTAATAATTACAAGATTATTAGTATATATTTTGGCAATATTCCTTTATTAAGGGTATTCGATAAACAAGACCTTAAAATAAAAAACACATACTATATTGATGAAACTGGATTATATGTTAATACATTATTTAATATTAAAATGATTAGAATTAATTCTATTATTAATGGATTAACTTTTCCAGATGGTCAAACAGCCAATAGTAAAGGGATAATAAAAACACGAACCATGAATAAACGTAATTTAAGTGAATTGGAAAACAATAATGTAGAAAGAATATCTTTTGAATTAGGTATTTTTTATATGTTGGACCAAGAACGTCATGCAGGTCCAATTGCAACAGATATAATTGTTGATAGTGATTAATATGACAGAAAAGAAAAAAGAAGTTAAAAAAACTGTTGCTAAAAAAGCTCCTGCAAAAATGCAAGCAAATACAAGAGCACAAGCTTCAGTAAAAAAAGAAAAAGTATACCCTGCTATTAATATAGCAAATACTTATGGAATTTCTAGTTTTGACTTTTATATGATAAAAGAACAAAACAACATTAATGATGATAGTTTATTAACTATTAAACAATTCCAAAAGTATTATCAAAAAATTTTAGAAGGTAGATAAAATGGTAGTTGGAAAACCATATATACATTTTAAAGTAAACAATGAACCAATTGAAGAAGTTGTAGATTATAATTATACATGGGCTACTACTGTAGAAGCAAAAAAAGGACCTATTAATATCCCTACCTATATTTCTAGTGCAGCACAAGCATACTCTATTTTTGGTGTAGATATGAGACCATATTTCGCTCAAAATCCACAATCATTGATTATGGTAAGAGTAGCTGCAGAAAGCGCTACTGACGCACCTAGAAAAGGCACTTATTCCTTCTCTACAGCAAAACCTATTGATATATATAGAGCAGAACAACTTGAAGTTACTTCTCGTAAAATTGTAAAAACATATAAAAAAGATGAAAATAATCTTTATGTTAAAGAACATGACGATACAAATGATATCGATGTTTATGAACATACAATTGTTGATTATATTCATAAAATATTTTATGTTATACAAAATGATGATGTTATCCCTGTTATTCAACGTAGAACATCTGAAGGTGTATTAATTCCTGGTCAATATATTGATTCATGGACAGCAGCTGGATATGAAATTACAGAAGAAGATAAAAAAGTAGCTGCTGGACAAGATATCGTAGACCCAGAAGATAACACAACAGTATTAAGATATGGTAAAAAAGAACATACCGTTGCAAATTTAATTGAAGGTGACGGTATGGAAGATGGTACTTTTGACCCAGAAGATTATAAACAGTCATTAACTGTTTCTACAATTTATTATGAAAATGAAGTTAATGCTTTATATGTACCAAGAAAATATACAATTAATGCAGGTGAACCTTTAATTACTCTTGAATCTAGATTTGAAGGAACATATAACACATCTATTACATGTGGTATTGACCCATCTGATATTTCAGGAGGTAGCGGATATAGATTTGTTATTTCTCAAGAAGGTTATTCCTCAATAGTAATTAGAAATGCTACAGATGTAGAAAAAATTGTTAATAGAATAAATGACGCAGAAATAGATGTTACCGCAAAAGTAACTATTGCTGGTGAAATGATTGCTATGGCAATGCATAGTTATCCAACAGCTATAGATACAAAATCTGCAATAGTTAAATTAGTATCTCTTGATAATGTTACTGATTATGACGCAACAGCAACAATTCCATTTAATACAAATAAAACATATGCTGCTATTACTAGTCCTATCGCAGAAGGCACATTTATTGGTTTAGCTGACGCACCTGTTGTTACATCAACTGCCGATGGTGATGTTGTAACACATAATTATCAATATCTTCAAAATTCTCATTTAAAAGCTATTGAAGATTATGAAACCCACAAAACAACAGTAAAACCAACTATTCAACAAATTGATTATGCTGTTAACTTTATGGAACTTGGAGACCAACCATTACTTAATGGAAGTAAAGGTCCATGGGATAATGCTCGTGATAGAATAGCATCTCAATATCAAGAAGAAGCTCATGCTAAAGGCTTAAAAGCGCTACAGAGAATTAGACTTGCTGGTGTCTTTTGTATGTATGGAGAAGACACAATTCAACGTGCTTATATTAGACATGGTATAAACCCAGATGAACCTGAAAAAGGTATGAACAATAATGAGACATGTAAATGGAGAACTATTTTATTAGGTGCTAATGCTGATAATAGAAGTGATATTGCTTCTTTAGCAAGTAAAGCAAAAGCATTAGATAATGAATATATTCTTTTCTTAGGTCAAGGTTTAATTGATACAGGTATGACTGGATATGTATCTACAGTAAGTCAAACTGAAAAAATTAATTATCTTGGAGCAAAAAGCGATAGTCAATTATTACCATATGAATGTACACAATATATTGCAGGTTTACGTAGTAAATTAAACTATGGTGAAGCTATTTTTGGTGGACAAGGTAGAAAACGTATTAGAGGTGTTGGTGATTTAGAAATTGCACCATTAACATCATATGATACAGAATATTATTGGGACCCTGTTACTTACACCAAATTAAATGAAGCTGGAGTATTAACCTTCACAGAAGATTATGGAAACATTACTCTTACTGATGGTGTGACTACTGTTGCATCTAATAGAGGAGAAGAAGATGAAGAAGGTGTAATGAACATTCTTAAATATGCACAAAATGCAATTTATGATGTATGTTTACCATATATTGGTAGAAATATTGATGCAGATTTAGAAAACAGTATTACTACTGGAATTGAAAAAGTTCTTGAAGAAATGAAAACAACCGATATGACATTAATTGATACTGAAGAATACCCAGCATATACAGTTAGTGTATCTTTAGGTTCAAGACGTAATCAATTATTAGGTAGAATATATGTTTATTGCACAATTTGTCCTGTACACGCTGTTAGACAAATTGAAGTAGAAATGACAGTACAATAGGTGATATAATGCCACATGCATATAATAGTACAGATATTGTAAATAATTTTAAGTTTTTTGAAACTGGTTATATTCTTATCGATGAAAAAAGGTATGATGTTGAAGAAATTTCTATCAACTCATCTCGTGATATGACACCATATCATGTAGCTGCACAACGTGACCCTATCGACCAAAGACCAGGTAAAAATAAAATTGAATTTTCAATGAAAAGAGCATTTTCTGATGCAACTTTATCAACTTTATATGATAAATGTTGTAAATTTGATTTAGTTCTTGTAAATAATGATGACCCAGATAATCCACAAAGATTAGTTATGTTAACTGATTGTAGATTAACTCAGGATAACATTGGACCTATTAATGGTTCTGATGTTGTTTCTCAAGATTTACAAGGTGTTGCAGCTAAAAGAATTTGGAAAATGTGTGATATTAGAACAGCACTTGAAAAACATTGTACACGTGAATGTCCTGATGGTACAAGTATGACACAAGAAATTGCGGAAGATACAATATATAATGTTTCAACTAATATCGCTGCAAAATTAGACCCATTTATGCAATATAAATCTTTATAATCGAGCAATTGCTCGATTACTTTTTTTCTTTTTTTATTAATTACATTTTTTTTTATATACTTCAGAAGACACACTTTTTCTTATATAAAATTTTAAAATAAGAGGTTATAAAAATGAGTCAAAGTAAAAGAGTAGTGGAAGCAGAAGCTTCCAAAAAACAAGGCGAAGAAAAAATCACTGCACAAAATAGTGATGACTTAATAGCACAACTTCAAGCAGATTCTAAAAAAAGAAGCGCTTCACATAAAAAGAAAAAAGTAGAAGAATACAAAGCCACACAAGCAACAAGAGATTTATTATTTAGCAGATTAGGTAAAACTATTAATGTACCACTAATCATGGATGATGAATCAGTAATGGTATTTAAAATAAAAAGATTAAGTGAAGCAGAAAATTCTGAAATTTTAGATAGGTCTTTAGCTATTAAAAGTTTAGAAGATATGACTCCACAAGAACTTGAGGACTCAAATAATTATAACTATAGATTACTCGAAAAAGTAGTTGTAGACCCAGTATTAACTCAAGATGAATGGAGGAGCAAAGTTGATACAGCATTAGTTCAAAAATTAGTTGAACAAATAATGAAGGTATTAACAAATATTGACGATACTCAAATATTTGATGAATTTCAAAAATAGTATTGAAAATTCACCACAATTACAATTAGACTTTCTTATATGTGATTTTCTACACAAAACTCCAGCAGAAGTGAGAGAATTAGAAAAAGAAGGTTTATTGACATTTGAACAAAAAATATTTATACAAGCAGGAATTATTTGGAAAAGGGAAAAATTTGGAGGTTGCCCTTTTCTAGGATAAAAATCATTTCGCTACTTTAGGAGAGTAAACTAATATAGTTACTCTCCTTTTTTTTTAAAAAAACAAATCCCAAGGGAATTTAAATGGTACAAAGTGAATCAGTCTATACATCAGAAGATTTCGTAAATTATACTTTTCACATTTCCAGTAAAGGTGCTGGTACAGTTGCAGGTGAATTACTTGGATTATCTAATACTGTAAGTACTTTATTAGGAGATATTGCATTTAAAACATCTGAAATGCTTTCTCATGTTGAAATATTATCAATGGGTACATCAGCTGCAATTGGAGCTATGTTTGTATCAGCCACTAAAAGTGCTATACATTTTGAGCAACAAATGGCTAATGTAAAAGCTATTGGAGGAGAATCACTTAATGCACAAGAAATTGGTAATGCAGCTATGGAATATTCAAGTAAATTTGGAATGGCTACAGAATCAATGACAGAAGGATTAGAATCATTAGCAAGAGCTGGAATTACCACTACAAGTGTAATGAAAGGCGTATTAGAAGAAGGTGTTAAACTATCCAAATTAGAAGGTATGGATTTAGAAGACTCAATTAATGATTTAATATCAACAACTAACTTATTGTCCATTCAAGATGTTGATATGAATAGTGCAGAATATGCGGAAATGGTTAAACAAATGAACCAACATATTGTATCCACTTCAGAATCAGCACCAATTAACGCACAAAATATTATACAATCATTACAACATGTAGGAGGATATGCTTCCGCTGGAGGCATAGACCAAGATGATTTATTTGCTGTTATTGCTCAATTAGGTTCACGTGGTACAAAAGGTGAAATGGCAGGTACAGCATTAAGAGCTTTTATAGCAGCAGGACAAAAAGATACAGCGCAAAGAGCATTAGCAAGAATTGGTTTAAATGTATCTGATTTATGGAATGATAATGGGGAAACTATGTTATCCATATCAGAGATGAAAGATGTATTAGATGACGCTCTTGAGGCTCGTGGTTATTCAAAACAAGAAAAGCTTGAATTTTATTCTGATTTTGCTGGTTATAAACAGGCTAACCAGATTATGAAAATTAATACTTCTGAAGTTGCACAATATAAAGAACAAATTGCTAATGCGTGGGATTTAGGTACAAAGTTAAATACAATTTTAGGTACTGTTCGTGGTAATTTAGATAGAATAAGACAACTTGCTCATAATTTTATGACAAAAGTTGGTAGTAAAATTTTATTTATGGCTAATGCACTTTTAACACCAGTACGTATGGTTTTAGAATTAATAAATAAAATGCCTTTTGCTGATACGGCATTTGCAGCTGGTATGGTTTTTGTAGGTTTTACTGGAATTTTAAAGATAATCAATAATATTGTTCCTAGATTTTCTAGCTTTTTTATACAACTATCTCAAGTTAAAAAAGATATGTTTAGTATAAAAAATATTTGGAGACAGTTACCAGATGATATTGATAGAGCTATAAAAACATTAAAAGCTACATCTCAACCTAAGGATTTATTAAAAATACAACAAGAACATCAATTATACAGTACAAGAGAAATACAACAAGTAGAAAATAGAGTAGCTCGTTTGTTTTTTGTTGAAAGTAACTGGGACGATGATAGATTTGGTAACGATACAACACCTCAACAAAAAAAAGCCTTCTTAAGTCAAGCTTGGGATATGAAAGATGATTATTATAAAGCAAATTTTATTAATAATTTAAAAGTTAATGACCCTGAGAAATGGGCAACAGCAATAAGTGACGAAATAGAAGCAGGTATAAAACATGGTAATATCTCTGCACAAGGTACCTCATATGATATTGGCGAAATTATTGGTCAAGACGATTTTTTAAAAAGTATTGATAAATATGTTGCATTAATTTGGGGGGCAATGGATAACAGTCCCAAAAGTAATAGAGAACGTAATGCTGAAGATAGACAGGCAGGATTTCGTAATATAAGAGAAGAAGTTTTAAATAATCGCTCTGAATATGGTGACTATAATTATCATGTTAGCATTGATGGTATGCCTCAATTCAAATATGATGATATTAATGAGATGAGAAGATTTGAGCGCCAAGTTAAAGAAGAAATTAGAAGAAAACAAGAAATGTATGCTGATTTCTTTGATGATAGTACTATTGAAAGTGGTAGAAATAGGCTGAAAAAATCTTTAACTATTGCTGCAAAAACTGATTTAGGATACGAATTTTCAACTGGGGCAAATACTTCAGATATTAAGCATATATTAGAAACTGGTAACATACGTTCAGGTAGTTCTCATATTTTAAATGAACAATTGCAAACTATTGCTGATATATTAGAAACTGACACTACAGGTGATGTTAATGCAGATATGCGCCGTTTTCATAATATTTTAAATAATAAAAGTAATAAAGATGACCTTTTAAAATCTATTTTAGATAAAACTCAACAACAATGGAATGATAAATACTACCAGAATGGTAGAGTTGGATTTTTCCCTACTCAAGCATTAAAAACAGCATCAGGAGGGGATACCGCTAGAAAAATCATAGAAAAAGTTGGAGGTGGAGTTAGTTCTATTGAAGAAGTTCAAGAGCATTTTAAAAATGTTAGTTTAGATGACACACTTTTAAATGAGTGTGTTGATATTATGTATGAAGATAGAGAATTAGTTGAAAAACTAGTTAATGAAGAAATAAAATACATGTATCAAAATCTTGCTAGAGTTCAAAATTCAATATTAAATGTTACTAATAGTGGCGGCGGATTCCGTAATGAAGGAGAATATAAAACTAATTTACAAAAAGCAAGAGAATATGTATTAAGTGATTTTAATCCAAAAGACTTTTCAAACTTTTCTGAGTCACCAAATGACGGTCATTATGACTTAGCAGATGCAATAGAATTTCAAAATGATGATATTTTATATGGTTCAAATATTTCAAAAAAGGCTTTAGAAGGCTATCAAGGATTTATTTACCCAATAGGCACAGATATCGCCAAATTTCAAAGAGAAGGTGATAATTTTCAAATAAGAAATATTAAACAGATTCCTTATAATAAGTTATTAAAGAAAAATGTAGAAGATGTTTTTTTTAATATGCATAATAATGATGATATAGCTTATGATTTTTTTGAAACTTTTGCAGATTGGGTAACGCATGAATCAAGTCTTGATGGGCATTACTGGAGTAATAGTTTTGATTACGAATACTCTCAAATTTATAACCAAGATGAAGGTAGCGGTTTTGAAGGTAGCGAAAAAGTTTTTGATGAATTAAAAGGTGACCTTGAAGAAATATATAGAGGTTATATTAAGTTATGTGCATATGGAGCACAATCTCTTATAGAGGCATCAGAAATATATGGTCCTACAGTTTCCTATCGTGGGGGGCGATTTTTTACACCTGATAATGACTTTGGCGTATTCGATACAATAACATCAACTAGTTTACGTCGCAGTGTTGCTAATCGTTTTTGGCATAAAAATCCAGTTACAAGAAGTATGCTAGAAATATACAATCCAGAAGATAACCCTGCTATAATAGGTCATTATGGAATACTTAATGACCAAAATTCAAATTTATGGGCACATGAAAGAGAGTTAACATTACCAATGGGTCAGCCATACCTTACAATGCCAACCTCACATGTGCGTGAAAAAAAACTTATAGCATTAACCCCTGACCAACAAAAAGCTGTAAAAGAAATTATGGGTGACGATTTTGAATTTAAAAAAAATCAGTCTTCATTTAGAAATGAAGGTGATGCTGCAAGTGTTAGAGCATTAAATAATCAATTACCCTTAATGCTTAATAAAGATATTTTAACAAAAGATAATATTGCAACAAAATTACAAGATTTCTTTGAAAATGGAAGTTTTATAGTTGGGGCTAGTGGATATGGACAAGGATTTTTAGGTGAAGGATATAAGAATGGTCTAATTGATATTAGACCAGGTGTGATTAAATATTTTACTGACACTAATAGTGAAACATGGGGAGAATATGGAAGTACATTATTAGATACTGTAGTACATGAAATGACTCATATTCTCATGATGCATGAGGAAAGACAAAACTATCAAAGCAATAATATACCATCAGAGTTAGGCATAGATAATTTTGAAATCCCAGGGAAATTACTTGGTTATAGTAAAAATTTTGTGGCTGAATATGAAGCTCAGTATGTAAGCAGTCAAGTACTTGGACGGTTAGGTTTAGAAGTAAATAAAAAAGACCAAGACAGAATGTATGCTTTTGAAGCATTAATTAAAGAGCATGGATATGAAAATCAAATTCAATATGAACTATTAGACCAACTTGTAGAAGATATGCTTGATAATATATCAACAATTGGAAATATAACAGAGTCATTATCAACACAGTGGAATATGGCAGAAGCTGGAATAACATCTGCTCAAGTATCTGAAGATATGCGTCCATTATTAACAAGAATTCAAGCTTTTAATAATGGAATTACTCAATATACAGGACCTACCTCCTCCAGTAAAGGTGATAATATTTTACAAACTCTTTCTGATATGGAAGATGATATGGAAATATTATGGAATAGTGGTATAACTGATGAATCAACAATTGAAGATATAATAAGATATAAATATAGCAAATACACTAAAGCTTTAGGGGCAGGTGCTGGTATAGAATCATTTTTAGAAAATGCTAATCGTTCATTTATGAATAAAGGCAATATAAATACAAAACATATCACTCAACCTTTAACAACGACAATGATTATGGATTTACTTGATAATAATCCTGACCTTGAAGAAATTACTCTTTCTCCAAGTGTATATAATAGAACCTCAAAAAAATATATTGATGCTTTACAGGAAGTAGGTGTTGATGTTAATAAAAAATATAATTGGGGAGCAGAATCAAAAACAAATGGTTTAGAATTTGACGCTTTAAAATTACTTAATCAAGGATTAACACCTCAACAAATTGCACAGCAATTAAATATTTCACGCCGCAGAGCTTATTACTTGCTTAGTAAAACAGGAGCTAATTTTAATAATGTGCCAAAGAAACATAATTATGATGAAGTACAAAATTTATTAGAACAGGGACTGTCCGCAAAAGATATTTCTAACCAGTTAGGTATTCCTCTTCGTAGTGTTTATCATATTAAAAAACAATTAAGTTCTTTTAGAAATGAAGGTGATATAGATAAAATATGGCGTAATGCCGCTGACGCAGGAGATTTATCAATATTAAATAAAATTAAAAGATATCAATTACATGACCCTTTAATTAAACAAATTGCACCTATATTTTATGGAACATGGGGAGATAAAAGATTTAATAGTCATATAAATCAATATTTACGTAGAGAATATTCTTATGCTGACTTTGATTTATTTGAAGACTATCTTAACCCAGAAATGAAAGAGATTTTGACAAAATATAATATTAATACAATATCATCTTTATCTACATTATTAAGTAAAACATTATTACAAACCCAAGGATTACCCTTTGATACTCGATTATATAGAAGGGGTCATTTAAATACAGCTGCAAATAATTTCGGAATTTTAACTGGTGTAACATCTACTGCTTATGAAGTAGGTCCTACTGATGCTTACCAAAATCCTTATGGTGGCGATTTAATAGAAATACTTGCACCAGCTGGAACACAAGGAATGAACTTACAAGATTGGGAATATACTTTAGCACCTAATACTCCTTATGTGGAATTGGGGCAATATGGAGAGGCTACACGTATTTTATTATTACCACCAAAACAACAGAACAAATATGGATTTTATCCAAAAGGGTTAGATGATAGCTATAGAATAAGTACATCAGCAGCTATCGCTAATAATTTTGGTATATATGAAGATTTGGAATACGAGATAGATGGTGCTTTTTTTGAGGACTATCTTTATGATAATGAACGTATTTTAAGAGCACTTGACACAAATGGTTTATATCATTATTATAATCATGATAATGATACCATTTTAACAAGTGAATATTTATTTGACTTAGCTGAAGAAATTGATGAAGATTTTATTAGTGTTAATAATGCTATTTTAGATAATTTTAATAATTTAGGTACTTTAAGTCATGAAATGTCACAAAACATAATATCTAATTTTATTGCAAGTCGTTTAAGGACACATGGAGTTGCATCAGGGTTTAGAAATGAAGGAGAAGATATTTTTAATACTAGCTCACAATATAATGACATTGCTAAAATTGTACATGATTCTATTAAACATTTTTATGATGATAAAGAGACAAAGAGTTTATCACGTCAACAGTTGTATAATTATATTGAAAAAAATTATAATAAAACTACAGCTATAAATGCTGAAGATTGGTTAGAGCAAGCTATAGCTCAAACAGGTACAATGTTAATAAAAAAGAATCAAACATTAAGACTTTCTAAAAATGCATTAGAGGCTTATAAAAATTATTATGACCCTACAAGAATACCTGGAGAACCTGAACTAATTACATTACCTTCTGGTAAAATTATAGAGCTACCTACACATGCTGGTGGTCCATCTGATATTAAACAAGGCGGTATGAATAAATATTTATCTAAACGTACTGCTAAAGATATAAGAGATTTTAAAGGATTATTAGATTTATTAGATAGTGACTTGGTGCGAAATTTAAATGATGAAGATGTTACTGCGCTTTATCAAGCTATTACATTAGGAGAAGGAACTAATTGGAGAAAAAGAGGAAAAGAGCTGTTTAAGGGAGATACTAAAGTTGGTGATACTGGTGTATTAAATATTACTACAGCTGCTGATTGTATTAACAGAGGAGCTGATGCAGCTTGTGAGTTTTGTGACTTTTGTTATGCATGGATACAGGCTTTTAAACCAAATGTTACTAGATTACAATTAGATAGAGCTATGTATTTCCGAGAAAATACAGCAGAACAAATTGCTCAAGATTTACGAAATACACCATATGATAAAATTAGAATTAGTCAAGAAGGTGATTTTAGAAGTCTTGAAGATTATTTAAAGGTTGCAAAAATTGCAGAACTTAATAATTCTTACCAAAGATTTTATGGATATACTAAAGTTCAAGAAGTTTTAGATTATATTTATCAACATGGTACACCAGAAAATTTACAAATTAATAATTCTTTGGATACTTGGGATAGAGAAGGAAAAGCAAAAGGAAATTATATAGCAGCTAACTGGAATGAAGTATTAGATTTCTTAAAAAGGGGTTATGCACTATGTCAAGGAGCTTGTGAAGATTGTAAACAATGTTTACATAATATAGATAAAGTAACAATTTTAAGAAATGGAAGCGAACCATTAGATGTTGGAAGCTTAGCTCATTTAACTCATCAAGGACAAATAGCTGTTTTTGAAACACTAAGAGATTATGAAGAATCAGGTGTAAAAATAACAGAAAAATTAGCTAAAGAAGTAATAGCTGATGTAAGTGCTGCATCAGGAATGTTGCGTAATAATGGCACAGGTTTTAGAAATGAAGGTGAAAGTGGTCAGCTTACTTTGGATGACTTTTTTATATCTGAAATTGTTAAAGACTTTGTTGATAGAAAACAAAAAGAAGAAGTAATTTTAACAAGACAGGAAGTACTTAATCTTAGAATGGGATTAGAAAATGCAAGAAAAAGACGTAATCAATTAAAAGAATTACAAGAGCAACAAAAAGAATTATATCGTGCTGAAAGAGAATATATTGAAGCCCAAAAAGTAAGACAAGCGACAAAATATGAAGAAGAACGTCAAAAAGAAAAAGAACGCCTAGAAGAAAAATGGGAAAAATATCACCCAAAGGATTCTTTTTGGGATAGAGCAAGAGAAGTCATTAATAAAGGTACTAATGGAGATACTTATTACTTTGGAGGCGAAGAAAAAACTCGTGACCAAAATTTATTACAGAGAAAAGCACAAAAATGGGGATTATGGGCTGTTGATAAAACAGAAGGCTATGTTCATAAAGGTTTTAATAAAATATCTAATTTTAATGAAAAATATTACGATGAAAAAAAACAAGAGCAACTTAATGAAAAATTTTCACAGGCAAAAAACGCAGTAAATAAAGTATTAGAACCAATGAAACAATTTAACGATGGACTCGAAAGAGCGGCTGAAATTTTTCCACCACTAGCTATAGCAACAACAACTTTAAATACAGTTATTCAGGCTAGCGAAGGAATAATTTGGGGATTGGAAGCAGTTGAATCATTATTACATATGAATAGGTCGTTTGGTATATTAGTAGATGCAGGAGTTATCACCTCAGAACAGGCATTAATATTAAATAGAACTATAGAAACTGCCGTAACATGGGGATTAACTACAGCTATGGAATCTTTTTACACTGTAATATTACCTATTGCTGCTATTATTATAGCAATAGTTGCGGCTATTGAGGTTATTAAAATTGCGGAAAAACAACATGCAGAAGCACTTAAAAAATCACAAAAAGCATTAGAAGAAGCAACCGCTAAAAATAATATAGCTTTATCACAATATAAAGACCTTAAAAAAGCACGTGAATCTGAAACTGACGCTATTAAAAGACAGAAAGCAGCCAGAAAAGAAGCTATTGCATTATATGAACTTGAAGCTGCTCGTATAAAAAGACATAAAGCTATTTATGAAGAGGCTAAATTACGTAATGATAAGGTTTGGGGAGAATATGGTATGAGAGCTGATTATCAAAAAATGAGTTGGTTTGAAGCTTTTATGCATGGTAATGTTGTTGGTTTAATTACCAAATATTTAAGTGGTGATTTTGAATCACAATATGAAAATTATGCAGGGTCTACAGGAGAAATTAGACGTATTAGAGAAAATGCTACAGGTACAATGTTTGCTGATTCTAATACTAAACAAGTTGCGGCATGGTATGATACACATTATAAACAATTAGGACAAATAGAATCATTTGCACCAGAATTACAAAAATTATATGACGTGGAAAGTAGATTAATTGAACAATATGGTTCAAAAGAAGACGCAAGAGCATCTAAAGAATTTAGAGAAGCTGTACAAGAGTTTGCAGATGCTACAGGACTTAGTGGAGAAATAGCTGGTAAATATTTAGATTATTTACAAACTGAAGCAAATGTTGAAAATGCTCGTAATGTTATGCAAGCTGAAGTAACTATGATTACTGCACAAGCTGAAGCAAACGCAATGCAAGCCCTATATGGAGATACAGCAGGTATGGGAGATTTAAATACAATACAAGACTCAATGGTATATGCTACGGCAAATGAAATTTTTAAAGATGCCTATAATGATTTATATTGGAAAATGCTTATGGAGTGGTTAAATGCTATTTATAACGTTATTACACTTCATTGGGGCGAAGCAGGCAAGCATGCAAAGGCTGCATTAGCATATCAAGATGGTATGCATGAATTAACTCAAAACCAAAATAAAATAGTAAAAGATGGTTTTGATGCAGCTAATGCCGATGAGAGAAAAAATTATGGAAATGAAGAATATGGTAGGGGAGATACTCCTTTTGGTGCAGCTTTAGAAAGTGCAGCTTTAATGGAAGATGAATGGGCTGCTGAAAAGGCATTTGGAAATCAATCTAATATATATAATGCAACTAAATCTAATGGTCAAGCGGCTGTGCAAGGATTTAAAGATGGATTAAATCAACATTCACCAGGCGATATAGCAATGGCTATGGCAACAGAATTAGATTTTATGGAACATTTTGTTACTATATTTCCATTAAAAATATTTAGTAAATTAGCACAACGACAAACAGATGAATATCAAAATAATCTTGACATGGATATAGGATTTGACGATAATATAAATATTAAAAATAATAAATTTCCTCGTCGAACAAATAATATTGAAAACATACAAAAAGATATCTTATACCAACAAAGAAAATTAAACACCACAACTGAAGATATTAGAAAAGATGTTAATAATACCAGTTCATGGTATGCATCTGGACATAATAATGGAGACAATAGTTATTTAGCAAGAGCGAAAAATGCATTTTGGTATGATAAAGGATTTGGTTTACCACCAGGTGTAGACCCTAATGACCCAGCTGTACAAGAAGAATTAGCACGAAGACAAAGAGAAACAATTACAAGAACAGGAGCACATGGTGTCGGTGGTTTTATCAATGGACGTATTCCAGGACTTAAAGGAACAATAAAAACAGGTATGAAAACAGTGGGTCATATATTAAACCCAGAAGAAACTGTACCAACCTTTTTGAATAAATTATTAAGTAGAAGTGGCGATGATTTTATAGAAGTAAGTGGTACAGTTGTTGATGATGTGGCTGAATTAGGAGCAAAAAATGCTGATGGTATTTTAAAATTAGGAACAAAAGGAATAGACAATAGTGGTAATTTAGTTGTTAAAAATTCAGATGATATAGTTAAAGGAACTCGTAGAATTATCCCTATTGCTGGAGATGAGGCTGCTGAAGGTACAATTAAAGTAACAATTAAAAAAGGAGCTAGCAATGCTGGAAAAGCAGCTGGAAAAAGTAGTAAAAATGCTGGCAAGTTAATTAGTAAAACAAGCGGAACTACAACTAAAAATGCTGTACAAAAAACAGGTGGTGAACTTGTTGAAAAAGGTATTAGTAAAGGTGGACAAAAAGCTGGTGGTGAAATTGTAGAAAAAGCAGGTAGTAAAACTGCATCTGCTGCTGGTAAAAAAGCTGGAGGTAAAGGTGTAGCAAAAGCTGCTGGTAAAACGTTAGCAAAAGCAGCACCTCTTGTAGGACCGTTTGTTACAGCTGCTTTTTCTATAGCAGAACATAATCCTTTTGAAAAACATTACAATGAAGATGGTAGTGAAAAAAGAGCATTACAATCAACAGGGGAAGTTGTAGGAGAAGTTGGTGGTGCTGCTGCAGCTGCAGGTATAGGTCTTTTAGTAGGAGCTGCATTAGAAGGTGCTAGCCTTGGAACATTAACACCTTTAGTGCCATTTATCGTAGGAGGAGTTGAAATGGCAGCTTCATTAGTTCTTGAACCAGTAGGTAAAGCTGTAGGTGGATTAATAGGATGGGCAGGAGATGAATTATTTAATGGCACATTAAATGCAGCTGGTAATTTTGTTAACTGGTTATTTGGAGGAGATGAACAAGAAAATAATGCAGAAGCTATGAGTGGTAATATTGATGATGGTACATTTACAGATTTCCAAAATTCTATACCAGATATACCATCTCAAACTCAAACTACTGGCAATGGAGTTGTGCAACAAAATAATGCATCTGTTAATCGACCTACAAATATAATACATATACATAATATTAATATCAATACTGAAGATGACCCAGAAAAAATTAAATCTGCTTTAATGAATTTAATTATTGAAATGCAGGAACAAATTACTCCACGTACCGTCGCAAGAACAGTTGGTGAAGCACCTGCGGCTCAATCTACATCAGATACTCAAAATGAAAATAACGATGCTGAAGCAGAAGGTATTGACCCAAATAGTGGAACACCAAATGGTAATTCAAATACAAATCCAACAAATTAGAGGTAAATTATGTCAAATAGTTATGGTGAAAATATAGATAATAATATTGCGTCCAATACAGGTAATACGGATAGTGATGGTTGGCAAAGTGTAGAACCTACAACTGTAAATTCTGATGAGTCATTACAAAATGATTTAAATGGTGAAAGCACACAGCAAGATGATGGTGCTTTAAACGTTAATGGAAGCACTTGGGGAGGAATGGAAAGTGGTGCAATCGGACGTGATTCAACACAAAGTTCAGATTGGTTATCTACTGTTCCCTGGGAATATCGTAGTTTAGCATATAAATGGTCAAACCAACAAGGTATGGTAAAAGTGATACCTGTTCAACAAAGACAAAAATTTACATATTCAACTGTATCATATATTGCAAGTAAACAAGAAGAGCCAAAAACTCAAACTTTTCCTATATCTGATGTATCTGTTGTTCCTCATCAAATTACTTTTGATTTTTATGATACAACAGAGGGAAGAGTAGGGGTTTCTAATGCTGTAGAAAAACATATGCAAGTAGAATTTGATGTTTATTTAACAGATTTATTAGCACAATTTTGGATTTTTGGTGAAGATAATCAATATATTTTTGGATTAGCCTCTGATTTTCCAAATTTAAAAAAGGCATTTTGGGATGCTATAGATACTGGTTCATATTTAAGTTTTGAAAATGACCTTGAACAAACTGTTGCTTTTTCTAATTTCAGAAACACTTTTTTACAACAACATTCTGGTTGGGTCTGTAAATTTGTTAGTCATACTTTTGGTGTTTTTCAGGGTGTTATTACAGATGTTAGTTATAATATAGGTAGTGGTGAATCCTTTGCAAAATGGCATGTAAAATTAGAAGAAGCTGTGTTTATGAGGGGTGCTTATTCAACTAGTGGTCAAAAACCATCTTCAGAATCAAGTACAGATTCTAGTCAAGAACAATCTGGTGACGCAACAAATGGAGAATAATTATGACAATTAATCGAGGCATATCAAAAACAAGTCAATATATTTTTAATTCAGAAACAGGAATGTTAGAAAAAATAGAAGATAATGTTCAGACTATTGAATCATTAAGCTCTAATATAAATAATAGTTTAGAAGCAATAGCTGAAGCGGTTAATAAACAGGATATACAACAACCTATTAACAATATTACTGTTATTACAGCTGATGACAATTTAATTCATAATTATTTTTCTAGTTTAGATGTTTCTTGGGATGCAAGTAATTGTTTATCAAGTGCTATTATTAAAGCACCTAAAATGGATACTATTAATACAAATTATTGGACAACTTATACTGGACAGCTTACAATATATGCTGGATATAATTTTACGTTTGATTATGTTAATAATAATGCTTATCCTACCGAACAAGATGCAGCTAATTCTTTAACTAAATATTGGGATAATTCTAATATTAAACCATTTTTTAGAGGAGAAATTAATAAAGTAAAAGAAATGGAAAATGATATAATTATATATGTTGATAGTATCGGTATTAGGTTTCAGCAAAAAATGCCTGATGAATTTAGACAATCTTTTGTTAATAATCAAAATGTTAGAGACGCTTTTCAAGCAATTTGTGAATTTTTAGGTGTATTTTATATTTGTCCACCTAAAACAGCTACTGAAAACGAAGAAGAGGAAGTTGAAGAAGAATCTGCATCTACTGATGGTACTGAAAATGATGTTAATAAGCAACAAGATAAAGTCAAAAAGATACAACAACAAGTTAAAAGCAAAGTAAAGAAATCTAAAGCTGAACAAGATAAAAAAGCAACTAATCAATCAGATAATCAATCAGATAGTGAATCAGACGAAGAAGAAGATGGGGAAGAAGATACAGATTTAACTAATAACGAGGAAATTGAAGCACCACAAAATGGATATGGAGATATTAATTTTGATGCAAATGGTGCTATAGTGCATGGTTCAAAAGTAATAGAAACAAGCCCAGATATGGCGGAAACATTATTAGCAATGGACGAAAATCCACTAGAAAAATATTTAGAAGATGAAACTGGTATTATAGAATCTGTACAAAAGTTATTAGATGGAGAAATGTTTGATGAATTACATAATAAAGTAATGGATTATGGAGCAATTACTGTTGAACCAAAAAGTACAACAACATCTAATATATCAACAGAAGGGTCATCTGGAAGTACAGGAGATACAAGTGGTAATTCTAATGACTCTGACAATAATAGTTCTAGTGCAAGTGAATTGACTAACCCACAGCCAACTAGTCGTGCTATAGCAGGACATAAAAAATCCAATAAAATAACATTAAATCAATCTTATATTAATTCGTTAAAGCCTGCTCAAGCGGCGGCAAAAGCAAAACAGACAAATGCATATACTGAAGATACATTAAAAAGATTAAGGCGTAGAGCAGCAGGATTGTGGTGGTAAAATGCCAAATCAAGATAATTCAAGTCAAAATAATTCATCAACAAATAATTCAACATCTAATAGTGGTGCTTCTTATGGAGGAGGAGGTAAAAAAATTGTTATAGGAATAGACCATGGAGGTATGGACGATGCAGGTTATTTAGCCACAGTTGCAAAAGGATTAGAAGATTGTGGTAATGAAGTTATATCAACTGGGGTTAGTCCAAATCAAGAAGGTCTTATGCAAGGACATGGAGCTGATTTAGCTGTATTTTTAACTAATGGTATTGGAGCAGCAACTTATTGGTCATTCTCAAAAGCAATTCAAGCAGGGTCTTTACCTTTTACTATTTTTATGTCAGAAGGATGGTACCATACAAATGGAGACCCAAGTAGCCCTATGGCAAGTTTGGAAAATGCACGTAATACTGATTTTACACCTGAGCATGATGCTGGTCAATTTATGAATGCATCAAGTACGTCACAAATGCAATCTGATGGAAATGGTGCAACAACAGTAGGTGAATTTTTTGATGCTAATTCACAATATATGTCTTTATGCTGGGCTGCAACACCAGAAGAAGCTATTCAACAGCTGTGTGCTGGTAATTGTGGAGGTGGAAGCTCAGGTTCTGCTGTTAGTTCTGGTGGTGGGGCTCAAATAAAAGATAAAACGTTTGAAAAATGTATTCGTCGTATTTGCGCCGCTACAGATTCTGTTTTTCTTGTAGAAAATAATGCTGCTATATTATTCCCATATACTGATTGGATGGCTTTTACATTACGTCAAAAAATTAATACTATTAAATCTAACGAAATAGACCCTGATATTTTTAGTATGGAATATGGAAATGATGGTTTTTATAATAAAGTTAGTATTGCATGGGGTGGAGCAACATTACCAGAACGTTTTCCATCAGAAGAAGATTCTAAAGCTCAAGTAAATAAAGATAAAATAAAAAGTAATTATACAGTTGATGATATTCTTAATAATATGAGATTAACTAATTTTACATATCAAGCTCCTCAGGAAACATCAACAATCGTTAATCAAAAAGATAACACAACACAAATTATTAGCGTTGATGAAACTGGAACTACAATGTTATCAGAACAATATGACTCATTAGTAGATAAATATGGAGAATTAGAAAAAAGAGTAGAATCTGCCGCCCCTGATTTTGAAACCGCTCAATATATAGTTAATGCTTTATTAATTCAATATGTGCGTGATTTCAATAATAGCTGTAAATGCAGAGCATTAAACATAAGAAAATATATAGGTGGGACATTTTATGCGGTAGAAAATCCTTTTACAAAAGAATCAGAATTATTCTATCTTAATGGGTATACCATCAGAACACAAAAAGGTGCACCAATGTATCACGATTTAGATTTCAGATATGGACCAGAAGGTGCAGAAGAATTATTAGATTATCAAACTTATGGTGGTGGAGCTGCAGCAGGTGGAACTACTACTGGAGGTGGCTCCGCTACAGAAGAGCAAATATGGCAACGTGCACAAAAACCTTGTCACTTCTGGTCTTGTCCTGAATTACGTGTATCCGAATCTGACACACAAGACCCTCAAACTGCTGAAGATTATTATAATAAAATGGACAAAACTGGTGAAAAATTTTGTTTAACTTGTTATGGGATGTCCGCATTCTTACATTACGAATTTAACCAAAAAGCAGGTATAGCATGTCAAGTAGTAGGAGATAGTGGTCACCATGTTGTTATGATTGATAGGGGCGATGGAAAAGGTTTTGTTGAAACACGAGAAGAATATAGACAATTAGACCAAGGTTTTAGATGGCAAGAGAATCAAAATACTACTGTGTTACTACCTGCATCTGTGGGTTCAAGTGGGTCAAATACAAGTGGTGGAAATACAAGTAAAAATAATGTAAATGGTGGAAATAGGGGGAGTTCATAATATTTCAAAATCAATTAAGTGCATTAAGTAATTTTCCAGGTGTACAATTAGAATGTGATATTACTGTTATTACTATAGATGATGGTTTAGTTCATACATATTGTTCTAAAATCACATGGGAAGAAGATAATAGATTACCTATTGGTGTAGGTAAACTTATCATGCCATATAGTAGAGATATAGAATCTTATTGGGTGAAATATTCAGGCGTAGTTGTTATTCATGCTAATTTAAATTCTAAACCTAAAACTATTACACAATCTATGATGGAAAATTTCCCAAATACAATGTCTTTGAATTTAAAAAAATTTAATGAAGATGCCGAAATAGAAAAAGATATTAAAACACATAAATTGCATATAAAAAATGATAAATATAATTATGCTTTTATTGGTAAAGTTTATAGATTTAAACAAGTTGGTACAACTTTTATAGTTTATTTAGAAGATTTAGGTTGGAAATTTATGCAAAAAGTTCCTAAAGATTTTAGAGACTCTTTTATTGCTGGACAATCTTTAGATGATGCCTTTCAAGCCATATGTGAATTTATGGGAGTTGATTTTGCATATAGTATTGAGGATTTAAATGGTTATACTTTTTCAGCTGATGGTTATTCTATAGAAAAAGATGGACAAATCATAGAAGACGTAAAAACTGTGTTATCTGAATGGGGACAAAAAAAAGATGAAGAAGAAGAGGAAAAAAGTGAAGATGAAAAAATGGCTGAAGCTTTAGAAGACGGTAAACCATTTGAATCAACTGCTTTAGGTGAGTATAAAAAAAAGAATCAATCAGTTAAAAAACCAAGTAATTCCTCAACTTCTTCATTAAATAGTTCCATAACTAATTCAGAAAACACAACAACAATTGATGATGAAAATGAAGAAGAAAATACAGAAGAAACAAAAAACGATAAAATAGAAAAATATCAAGAAGAATTCGATAATAAAATTAGGGACTTATTTATAGGTAATACATTTTATGATTCTAATATCTCTGACCCAATATTAAATTATAACTGGATAACAATAGAACCAAAAGCAGCAGCTTCAGTAATAGGAGATACTAGTGGTTCATCTTCAACAGGTGGTTCTAATAATTCATCATCTGATGATTCATCATCATCTAGTGGAGGGGTAAGTTCAAGCTTTGGTAATACATCATCAAGAGCAAGAGAAAAAAATGGCTGGATTAATGGACAATATTATATTAATGGTAAAATATACCTTTCAAAAGAATATATTAATTCGCTGAGTCCTAAACAAGCAGGACAAAAACGAAATAGCGCAAACGCAAGTCGTACATATACAAACGATACAATGCAAAAATTATTATGGAGAAGCATGGGTCAAAAATTAAAATAATATTATGAGGTAAAAAAATGAATAAAAGAGCATTTCGTCCGACTATAGCACGTACACAAAATTCTATGAAAATCTTTAATACAACAAAAACAAATGCAACTATTAGAGATTTAGAAGAAGAAGAGGGTGAATTAGAAGAAAAAGAGGGTGTTGTAGTTTCAATAAAAAGAGATTTAATTAATGGTGCTGGATGGACAGTTAAAGACAATGAAGGGCAAACATATATATGTTCTTGTGCAAGTTCTATGTATGAAGTTCCAGAAACAGTAGAAAGAGGAGGGATATTATATCCTACAGATACTGTTGAAGTTGTATTTACAGTAAATCCAGTATTAAGGATTAATACAATTAAAGAAATTAAATCATTAGGTGAAGAAACAGAAAAAATAGACATTAGCCAATGGACACATGGTGATGAAGCAACCACAGTAATAGCTAAACCAAAATCAGCATTATCAATATCTGATGGTTTTATTAAATTAGATTATAATAATGATAACAAAATAATAGCAGACCCTGAAACAGTTAGAACAGAAGGAAGCGAAACAGCTATTAATACAGATAAATTATCAATAAATAGTGATGAAATTAATATAGGCGAAACACCATTAGATAAATTAATTAAGCAATATGCTTTAAATACCAGTAATGAATATACTACATATACTTTTGACATACCTGCTTCATATACCCCAGATGAAGAAGAACAAGGATTTTTTTCAATTGATAGAGCTAATAATATAACACAAGTTAATATATATGGAGCAATGGAAGGATATGGTGTAATAGGTGAAATTAAAGACCAAAAATCAATACCAATAAAAGAATTATCACAAAGATTAATAACAGACGGAGATATTGTTGATATAATAACAATAGATGAAAATGGTGTTATTAGAATTGAGCCACTTGATTTTCAAAATGATTTTGACTTGACTTATCCTCGAAATATACAATCACTTACTCAATGGATGACACCACAAACTGAAGTACGTAATTATATTAAAGTTACGGTTAAGGAAAATTGTAATTATTGTGATGAATGGGGACATAATACATCGGAATTTATAAATTATTGCCCCACTTGTGGAAATTGGAATTGCTTAAGTGATACATATACATCAAAGATAAAATGTTCACGATGTTCCACAGAATATTGCGAAAACTGTGGAAAAAGAATTAGTGATGGTAATAATAGATTAGAAAAATATAAAGATAACTTTATAATAGGATATGGAACAACTTGTAAACATTGCAAAACACAATTGCAACCAGGTACATCAAAAATATATGTTAATTATTGTCCAGATTGTAAAAAATGGAATTGTTTAATACAGACAGAATACTATGAAAATAATGATATTATTAATGTATTTACATGTACAAGTTGTGGCGAACAATTTTGTTGTACTTGTGGAATTAGTCAAACAAGTTATGGGCTTACTCTTACAGATAATAAAGCACAATATACAGCATATAAAGAAGCTTTAAGGAAATTAAAATATATTAAAGGATAGTGTTTAAATGGTACAATTACAAATTAATGATGGTTCAGTTATTTTAGATAATTTATGGCAGAATCTAATCAATACAGGTGCTCGTAATCGTAGACATGATAGCTCAAGAACTGGGCTTCTTCTATCTGCGATTGCAACAGAATTAAATGTAGCTATTAGTTTATTGCAGTCATATGCAAATCAGTTTACTTTAGAAACTGCAACAGACAGAGTATTAATCGAGAATCTTGCTAGCAAATATGCAAATAGAAGATTAGCAAGTAAATCAAAAGCTGTATTAACATTTTATAGACTAGAAGGATATACAGCATCAGTAAAAATACCTGTTGGTTTTGCTGTGAGAGCGGCAGGAGCAGGAAATATCATTTTTAAAACAACTGAAACAGTATATCTATGGAAAGGAACACAATCTGTATCTGTTGTAGCTTATTCAATTAATTCTGGTTCAAAGTATAATGTTGATGCAAATACATTAACAATATTTGCAAATGAACAGTTTAATGGTAAAATAGCTGTAACTAATCTTGAAGCGGCTTTTGGTGGATATAACGACGAATCAATATCTCATTTAAGACAAAGAGCAGATGGATTTAGATATGAACGAGATGGAACTTTACAAGATATTAATAGACAATTATATCAATTAGGTATTCCTCGAAATAAATTTTCTACATCAGAATATATTGATGGACCTGGTACTTATATGATATGTATTGATACAGACTCTGATTATGAATTTGAAGACGTAACAAGGTTATTAAGATATCGAACTAATTATGGAATCAAACCTGTCTATATTAGAGCAACAAGAATTTATATTGATATGTATATTACTGTGCAAACAGCTAATGACGTTGATTATACTGGTCAGGAAAAAAGTACAATTTATAGAAACATAAATGATGCTATCCAAAAATTCTTTGCGGCATACTGTGTAGTTGGAGCAGATGTTCGTATTAACGCCATTAAAGCATCATTAAATAATGCCTTAAGTAACTTTAATATTGCTAATATTGATATAGAAATAGCAAATACAGCACAAGTAAATAAAAAAAATGTAATATCAATTGGAAACACACAAAGAGCTATGCCTAATAAAATTTTAACAAGTCTCGAATTTGTAGGTGGTGTATAATGGTTAAATGTAATAGCGAAAGAATAAAAGAATTTGATTCACAATTTACAGTAACTTCCGATTTTGATACAGATAATGAATGTGAGCAAAATTTAATTAATGCTGATTTTCTTGATTTTAAAACCGATATGGATAATCGTTCTTTTTATGAAAAAACAGCATGGAATTTATGTGAAGATTTAATTTATGTACAAAATGAAGAAGCATTATGGCAAACTATTGTAGGTGAAATTAAAACACCGCTCGGCGCCTTAAGTAATTCCATAGGTCAGCAATCATACGGTTGCTCAATCTGGGAATTGCGTGGTCAAGTGCTCGATTCCTTAACTATAAAAGAAATTGAATATGATATTATACAAACATGTATTAAATATCCAGAAGTCAATAACGTAACTTATATAGAATCTTTTGTTGATGATAAAGACGGCGCATTATTTGTCACACTCACAATAGACTCAATATATGGGTCATTTGACGGACACCTCCGTATACCAAAAGCTCTAAGGTCAGATAAAGATTGGACATCAGCAAGCAAGAAGTTTTTTAATTAAATATATTAGAAAAAACAGATAATATTAATATTAACTCTTGAGGCTTTTACAAAATGAAATATACTGATTTAGAGGATACAACAGAATTTCATCGTAATATGAGGAAAACTCCTTTTCTAAAACTATTTCCACATTGGTACGATGAAAAAGATGCTTTAATAAATGCTATAGGTGACGAAGTTGAACGCATTAAAGCGTCAGCAATATTTGGTCTATTGAATGTTGGTATACGCCCCCCAGTATTAATCTGGCAAGAATCACTTACACATGATAATTATAGTGAAAATCATCATTTAGAACAGTTACCAAGTTCAATAAAAATTGATGCACCATTATATAAGACATGGGGAGAAATAACCCTCACCAACAATACAAAAGAAGATATAGATGGTATAAAAATCACATTTAACGACACACATGGTTTCGCAATCAACCAATTAATCGCTCAAAACGATATCATTAAAATAAACTTAAAAGAAAATAAAGTACAACTGAATGATGAAACAATAAAGCCTCAACAAATAGGAAAAGGAATGCCATACTTCTTAACATGTCGCAATAACGAAATATACGAAGAAGACACTCCTTTGCACAATGAAATTGTCAAACTTAATTTTAATACAGATACAGCTCTTACCGATACTATTGTTACCGATACAATTGAGATAAGTGAAAATATAGATAATTGGACTATTTACGGTACAGCATATACAGAAAATTTTGATAAACCAGACCCATGGATAGTAATAAAAGACAAATCAGCCATTGAATATGAATTAGACTTAACAAATATCTCTAAAATCAATTTCTCATATAAAGGAGATGAAGGTACAGAATTACAATGCTATGTTCAAGATAATATCATTTTTAATAAAGATGTCAATACAAAATGGACAAACTACGATATTGACACAACAAATTTCTATGGAAAAGGTAAAATTAAATTCATACAAACCGATGACACAGAAGGTAGTATATGCATTAATGATATCAACTATACCAAAAATGAATCATATAATATAAAATGCGATATTGATGTCGATATCAATATGGAAAATGCTGTATTCATTAATGAACAAAATATAAAAGTTACAGGTCTTGAATTAATTCCTATTGAAAGAATTGAATTATACGCTAAATACGATTTTGATTATAATACTTCATATAATGGATGGCAAAAAGTATATCAAAAAAAATATGATAGCAATACTAACGTTATTTATGATATGATTACTACTCATTTCTATACAAAAGAATTTTATGTAGATGTTTGGTTTAAAACACTTCAATACCCATATAGAGTAGGTTTCCCATGCTATCAGGATGCTGAATTAGACTCAATGTTTCATGTTAATAATCGTTTAGATACCATAGGAGAAGAATTAGGATTAGAGCGTAGAATGTATAAAAAAGATATTGATGAAGAAGAATATCCAAATACTTTCCCTGCTTATTATCCTTATGATATCGAACAAGATTATTGGTACTACAAAAGACTCATTAGTGAATATACATGGAACGATATTGCTATTAATGACGTTGATATTGAAGATACAGATGGTAATGCGTTGTTTAGATTGTATTCTATTAATCCATTTTGTGAAGACTTTGTGGTGCACGCACAATCAAGATACCCTACTGATAAAGAATTTGTTGATTATAATGAATATTATCCAGTTTTAATTATGCAAAAAAGCACAGAAAATTATGTAGCACAATCCGAATATAGTCATATTATTAATTTATTAGGACATAATGATTATACCTCAACTATTAATTTAAATAATAATTCAGATAATAATGATGTTATATATAAAAAAGATACAAAAAGATTCTATGAAGTAGAAACTGATTCAAAATCTCAATATTTTAACAGTTCAGGACATATTTCAAAAGAATTACTAACTTATTTTGATTTGACTAACTTACCTGAAAATATTAATATTAATGATATTTCTATTACTATCGAAGCAGAATCTACCGATAATAAAACTAATAAATTTAGTACAGAAGATACAGGTTTAATTATAGAAAACTTTAATGGAAAAGAAATATTTTTACCATTAACCGCCGACAAAAGTTATCAATTGCCTAAGCAATCAATCACTTACTCACTTAATAAATCAAAAAGTTTACAAAAACTCATTAGCGAAGCGGACCCAACAGGCGAAGAAGTAGACGAAAATATACTTCAAAAAGCAACAATAGGCGCATTTTCAGGCAGAATAAAAGATTATATAAATATACCATTTAAATTAATAGAAAATGGAACTGAAGTAAAAGACTTTACCGATATATATGTTGACTTTAACGAAGTTAAAAGAAGCGCAACAATAGTACAAGAAGAAAATGGAGACCAATATATACGAGTATATGTGCCAAATCAAGCAATAATGAATGAAATGACAATTAGTTGTGACAGTAAAACACACAAAAAATTCGTAACAAAAATTGACATCGCAAAACTCAATATGTATACAGAAGATGATGAAGGCAATCAAATAGTAGATTATCAATATATACAAGGTCCATTAGTTGATAACAATCCTGCAACCATAGAAATAGAAGAAGAATGGCACACAAGTGACATCAGAAACATACTCCAAAAACAAGGAATATACTTTAAAAATATATTTAAAAATAACGACACTCAAAGTTCAACAACAATTATTTTATATAATATTAAATTAGATATTCATTACTCACAAAAGAACTCAGATTTCCAATTAAGCACATATGTTAATGTACAAGATGCTCAAAAACCTAATATTGGTACTTACGAGATTTCTATTAAAAATATTGGTGATAAACCATTAAAAACACATATAGATATTATAACCCCACCTAATATTCAATTAGAAAAAAATTATATAGATGTTGATTTAAACATAGGAGCTTCTTTAGAAGAATCAATTAATATCATCCCAGAATATCCAATTATTGATGGTATATATGAAATATTAACATTTTGTGATAGTGAAATTAAAAGAGATAGTATTACAGTATTTTCAGAAGGATTAATACAAACAAATGTAAATGTCGAACCACATCATGGAAAATATAATGATTATATCGAACTACAAGCGGAAGTAAAGGCAATAGATAGTGCAAAATTAAATGGTACAGAACATCAAATACAATTTTATATTAATGGATATAAAGTGGGGCAACCTGTAGAGCTCATTGACAATAAAGCTACATCTACTTTATTCCCTGGTGACTATAAATTCACAAAAACAGGATTATTAAAACTAGAAGCAAATTATTTAGGTAACACTAAATATGCAAGCTCTCGTGGATATAACACAATTTTTATTAGTAAAAATAGTACAGAAATCAGTTTAAATGCACCAGATAAAGGAATATATAAAGGGACATATGAAGCTAAAGCTACAGTTACATATTTTGATGGAGAAAGTTATAAACCAGTTAATGATGGATTCGTTACTTTTTATGTGGGAGATGAAATTTTAACTACCAATATAACACCTGATTATAGTAATGGAATCTTTACTGCATCTGTATTATCATTAGAACATCCACCAAACGACTATATTTTAACTGCTCGGTATGATGGCAGTAATGTTTATTCAGGTGCTGAAACATCACAAAATTTTGAAATCATTGGAGGAAATGTAACAATATTTGCTTTTGATAAAGAAGTACGTCCAAATGAAATTATTAGATTACAAGCAAAAGTAGTAGATAAAAATAATAAAGCTTTGCCAGGTGGATATTTAGACTTTTATAATGAAGAATTAGATATTGATTATAAAAATATTCCAATTTCTGATGGAATTGGGTCTACCCCAGAATTTCCAGTAAATGTAACTTTAAATAATGACAATAGCACAAAAGATTATGATATTCAAATATATTATCATGGAGCGGTTGATGAACCACATACATATGAAGATGGAACAATAATTGGACATTTAAGAGTAAGAAAATCTGAAGTTGAAATAGAACACTCTTCTCTTTATAGAGGCTCTCAACGTGAACCTTTAGGATTTTTAGTAAAAGTAAAGGATATTAATACAAATAATTACGTTAATGAAGGAACAATTACAATACAATTACCACAAAATAATATTATTTCTGCTGATGTAGATAATAATGGTGTAGCACGTTTAGTATATGATGCTATAGATTTCACAGGATTAGAATGGAATGACTTATTAAAATGGACTTTTTCAACAGCTGGAGATAACTCTTTATATCAAATAGATGAAATCAATGAAGAAGATAATTATACATCTGATGATTTATGGGCAATTTATCACGATATTGAAACAAAAAAAATTCTTGATTTTTGTTTAGATGAAAACAATAATACAGATTTTATAATGGAGAGTTCACAACACGATTATAATGTTAATATTGAAGAATTCTTATTTATTAAAAATGGTATTTTATACGCAAGAACTGATAATGATATGCTAAGAACATTATTTAAAAATGATTTTTATGATTTACCAATTACTTATACCTCTCCATATGGATATAAAGCAAAAACTATTAATATAGAAAAAGGATTAAGAATTTATGGACAAAATGTAGATATAGATATACATTCATATGACCTAACATATACAAGTAACGATAATATTATATGTTATGTAACTAATAAAAATACAGATGCGCATATACAACAAACCAATATTAATCTTATTTCGGATACTGAAGACTTTAACGATACAGATGTTGGAGAGCTTACTGGAGAAAGGTATAATGATATATATGCTATTCGACATATTGATAATTCTCAATCATCAAAATATATAGATATAGTATATGCTAATACCCCATCTGTTAATACTTTTAGACCAGGAGACCAATATACTTTAAGTTTTTATGCAAAAGGAAATGGATATTTAAATACATTTTTTAAAGGTAATACAAATTACATAGGTGTTAAAACAATAGTAGTTACTGAAAATTGTAAAAAAGTAAATTCAATTTCCAACTATGATGAAGGACGAGTTAATTGTTATTTATCTAATGAATGGCAATATTATTCAGTAACTTATGAGCTAGACCCATATAACAATAATACAAATATAGAAAAAAGAATACAGATAAGAATACAAAAACAAACAGATGCATATGTGTGCGGTGTTACACTTGAGCGAGAAAATAATTTAAATATAGATTTTATTTTTGATAATGAACTATTATACCGAGCGCCAATTTTTGATGGTTTAGCTATTTTTGATAATAATAAATTATCCGAATTATCATCTGGACAACACTTATTAGAAGTGGATTATTATGACCCATCATTAGCTCACACAACACGTTCATATAGCCTTATTAATATTCAACAAGCAACACCAATAATGGAAATGGAGATAGATAGAGTTGCACGTAACAAAAATAGTTATATCACTGTTAAACTATCAACTGAGTCTCTTTTGAATATTCCATTAAATGGAATTGTTAGCTTATATCTAAATGATGAAAAAATAGGTGAACAATTTTTATATGGAAATGAAAGTATTGATGGTATTGCAAATCCTGATAATGGAGAAAATACAATCTCATCATCTACACATAATACATCTTATTTATCATTTAGTTATGTAATGCCTGATGATGTTGATATAGAAAATAAATATACTTTAAAAGCTATATATGAAGGGAATGAGTATTTTAAATCAGCTGAAATTAGCCAAAATATTCATGAAGAACCTTTTAGTATAGAAATTAGTAGTGAAGATATCGATATTAATAAGCCTATTAATATTGCATCTAATGAAGTATGTAATATAGATTTTCAAATTACTTTTCTAGATGATGTTATTAATGAAGGAATGTTATCACTAATAGGTGGGGCAGATGAAATTATTGATAGCTGTTA
>JAEEGL014679595.1_pt1 | contig 88435 bp, 80 predicted proteins | sample 9134231 | NCBI WGS metagenome assembly JAEEGL01 (sample SAMN16246548, study PRJNA631951) | gut metagenome | biome: gut microbiome; feature: rumen; material: fiber-attached | host: Bos | place: Iran: Karaj | collected 2018-10 | reverse complement strand
TCGACGAATGCTCGTTCATCATGGATGCAACGCCTCACGCATTGGCCAACCGCCTCTATCGAATACGAAAGAAACTCTATAATCAACTTCAGAAGATATGACAAAATACAAAGATACTGACTTGCACGAAGCCCTGCGACGCCGTTATGCCAACACACCGCAGATGCCGACGGACTTCACGGAGCGGATGATGGAGCGAATGAACACGAAGCCGAGTCATCGACTGCATTGGTGGTACTGGCTGCCTGCTGCTGCCTGCCTATTGATAGTCGTTGGCATAGGGTTGCACTATGAACTCGACGAGGCTTCACGGTCGATTGTCCAACCAAGTGCACACGATCTGTCAACCGAGCGCACCCAACCTGTCAATCGGGTGCAGCCAACTGAGCAACTGAGTGCAGCCAATCATTCAATCGAGTGCAGCCAACCAATCAATCGGGTACAGCCAGTCATCCAATCGGGTACAGCCAACCGAAAAGCCAAGCGGACACGCTCGACCGTGATTCCCGACACGCTCGGCAACGAAATCTGGCACAATCCTGAGAACGTGGAACGTGCCATCCGCATCCTTGCCGACTGCAAAGCCACCATCCAGCGCGAGGAACAGGAGATGCGCAACATGGTGATTAAGGCAACCTTCCATGCCACGCCCCAACCTGCCAATGCCGTACTCGTGACCAACGAGGTGGGTGACTATGAAGTTATCGAAACCAAAAGAATCGTAGAAATATAGTTTATAATGTAAAATGTAAAATGTTAAATGTAAAATGTAGGATGAAAACAAGAAGCTTTATCATTGCAGCCATCGCCATGATGGCAATTGTGCCAACCGCCTCGGCACAAGAGGAAATCAAGAAGGCGTTCGCTGATGTACTAATCACCGACGGCGTGACCGTCGTTGGAGAGCATAAGACTGCGAAAGAAGACGCTAACAGCATCGCCATTGAGAGCAACGTCACCACCATCAAGGTGAAGGGGCGAAACAATCAATCTTCCGTGTTCAACATGCTGAAGAATGCATTCAAAAAAGAAAGCAGCAATACCTCGATGTTCGAGGAAGAGACTGGCAACGAGACCAACGAAATCGACTCAGCCCTTGTTCACGACCTCGGCCTGCGTCGCCAGTGGAGCATCTGGAGAGATGGATCCGACGCGGTTCTCATCGGTAGCATGAAGAACAGCACCTACTACATTACCAATTTCAACGACAAGAAGCACAAAGGCTATCGCACCTGCTATGCCGCCGAGTGGAGCAACGCCGACACCCCCGATGTCTATACCGCAAGGCTCGTCTATGTCTATGGCCAGCAACCCCCTGGCTCATCTGGCATTGCAGAGGCCAAATCCTTGAACATTATGGGAACGGCATCGTTGAGAGACGGACTGCCCGATGACCTCATGGACCGATTGAAAGGACAGACCAAATTGCCTGACAGCCTCTTTGTTCGCTCTTTGGACAGTCTCTTTAACCGCTCTTCGAAGAATGTAGCGATAGGATCTTTCAGATTAGACATTCCCACGGACATCCCTTTCGATGGCAATATGGATTCGTGGATGGCCTTGGTGATGCAACGCGGAGTAAGCAAACTAAGCAATGCCGACTGGCACCGCTTCTTCGGACTCCTCACCCAGCAGATGATGGACAAAGGCAACAAGGAATCGAAGGAGGACCTGGTAGTGTCAGCAGGACTCATCCTCGACCTTTGCAAGAACGCTCCATTGGACGACGACGAGCGCAAAGTAGCCGCCAACCGCCTGCTTCAAGTATCCGAATACTTCGATGACGACAAGAATCAGTATGTCTTCGATATGATTGAACTGGCAAGGAAGAAAGTAGAAAAGCAAAAATAAGCAGATGTAACTCAATAATTTTCTCAGGAAAAATTTGTTTGTATTATACAGGCGCCAAGACCCCGCTACGTCGTGATGACGTGGTGGGGCCTTTTATAATATAAGGAGCATGCGCCGCATCCTTTTATTTCATTTTATATAGCTTGTATTGGAAGGTGATGAGGGCGTAGTGGGGATTGCCTGAGCTGCGGGTTTCCATCCATTGGGAGCCGCTGATGGACGACGAGTAGGTGCGCTGGTTGCGCAGGATGTCGTACCAACTGACTTTGAGCGTGGCGCGGTAGTTGCGCAGGAACTTGTACTGTGCATGCAGGTTCCAGATGATGTCGGCACGGTTGGCATCGGCTGTTCGGTAGCCGGCTCGTCCGTTGACATTCAGGTCGGTGGTCAGCGTGAGGCGGTCGGTGGGCCAGTAGTTCACTTTCGTCCTGAGGTTGTAACGGTGTATGCGGTCTCTTTCGGTGGCATAGGTGCTTTTGTTCCATTGATATCCGTAAAGTCCGTCGATCGACATGTCGTACTTCTTTCCGTAGACGACGAACCGTGGCGTCAGGTTGATGCTGTGGTCATCATTATAGCCTATGATGTCTTCGTTCGCGTTGGAGGTGCGCTGATAGCTCACTCCGTGATTGTAGTTGTGACTGGCGTTGATGCTGAAGTTTGCGTGCTTGAAGTCGGTGCGATATGAGGCGTGGCTGTTCATCGACCAGTTGCCGTTGATGTTGACAGGCATCGTGATGGTTCCGCCCGTGGTGGGGTCGTAGATGGTATGCTGTGTGATGCCGTTCCGCTGCCAGTTGATGTAACATCCCATACTTATTGCATTTGTCATGTTCATGTTCAAATCGATGCTGTGGCTGATGGTCTGCTTCAGGTCGGGGTTGGACAGGCGTACGCTGAGGGGGTTGTAGTTGGTCGACGAACGTACCAGTCGGCTCGGGTCGGTCAGTTGATTGCTGACTGAGTAGGCGATATATAATCTCTTGTTCGTCCCTAAGGAATAGTTGACGTTGACGCTGGGCGAGAATCGTATGCCGTGTATGGTGGTGTCGGCCACGAAGCCGTCCATCAGTTCGTTGCGATAGCTTCGCTCGGTGGGCACTACTCGCATGTTGATGCCAACGCTGAGTGAATTGTAATGGAGGTTGTAGTTTGCCGACATCGCATGTTCGATGAGGCTGCTGCGATTGCGTGTACTGAGCGAGTCGATATAGGCCATGGCATTGGCTGCATCGTACACATCGGTTCCTCCCTTCGTATGGTTGCTGGTGAGGTTATATCCGAACTGAATGGAGTGTGACGCATCCGAGTTTTTGCATGAATAATACATACTGAAGTTGCTCGATAGTCTGAACCTGTCGGCACTGTTGGGCGAGGTGCTGTAGCGCTCGTAACTCCACACGCTGTCGGCGAATTGCAGATACTCGTTCCTGCGCTTCTCGTAGTTGGTCGAATAGCTGTGGTCGTGTCCGAAATTCACATTCACACTGAGCGATGGTTGAAAATCCCCCTTAAAACTTTTTCTGTAATTGCCGCCGAAGGATAGATTGTCGGTATGGTGCCGCTGGTGGCGGTCGTTCGTCACGTTGGTCAGACCGATGGTCCTCAGTTCGGACTCGCTGAGCAGCTCCGTTCCGTCTGCCGTGAGTGGATTGGCCTTGTAGGTGGAACTCTCTGACCAGTCGTTCGAATGGTTATTTGCCGTGTTGTAATTCATATTGGCACTCCACGAGTCGCGCTTACCGACCCTGCCGGCGGCCGAAAGATTCTGCGCGTACGAACTGTTGTAACTATTGCTTCCCGATGCGCTTCGGGAGTATTGTTCGTACTCGGGCATCACCGTGGCCCCGAACGATTCGGTTTTCCGTCGCATGTCGTTGTAGTTGTAGTTGGCATGGCCGTTCATGTTTACTTTGCCAGAAGACTTACTGAATGTACCGGTGACGTCGTTGCTGCTCATTTTCCACGAAGTCGTCTGCGGCAAGTCGTCCAGTTGCACCGACGTGGACCACTCGCCCTTCCCACCGGAATTCCACCGCACATTCTCCATCCTCAGCCTGTAGGTGTTGCGCTTGGTCGATGTGCCCACCTCGGGCTTGGCAATCTCCACTTTGTTCACCGGATTCTTCGTAATCATATCGGCCACCCAATGCTTCGCACTGTCCTGACTCAGCGTGTCGACTAACGCCTTGTACACTTTGAATTGCTTCAGGTCGGAGTTCTCGATGTTTTCCAATGCGATTCGCATGTCGCTGGCGAAGAACGACTCTCCATTGAGGCGAATCTCACTGATGACACTGTCGCGATAAGTAAGTACGCCGTCGTCGTATCGAAGCCCTGGAAGTCGGCGAACGAGGTTGAGCAGCACGGTGCCGCGTGGCATCATGAACGCATCGACGTTGAACACCGTCGTGTCGCCACTCTCGTACATCCGTTTCAGCTCGTCGACAATCAGCACTTCCTCCGAACTCATCGGTTTGCTTCGCATGATGAGGCTGTCGATTTCCAACTCCCAAAAGTAACCGTACGACTTGTGCGATGAGTCGTAATAGATCTGCTTCATCGTGAAGACTGAGTCAATCGTCTCGTAACCCACATACGACACTTGCAGCCGTATCCTGGCTGACTCCTTTTTCTTTATACGTTTCTTCAGGACATTTAATTCTAAGTCGAACTTTCCTTCACGATTCGTCGCCGTCGACTTGCGTCCGGCCAATGTGTCGTTCAGGCACTGGATTGTCACGTTTGCGTTCGGGAGCGGATAGGGCTTTTCCTCCATCTCGTCGCTTCCAAATATTCTGGCCGATATGTCCAGCCACTCCTGATCGCCAACAGTTCGCCGGTTCTGTGCCGCCATATTGGCCACCCAGAATAGCACGAGCATACAAATATAAAAACGTCTTAGCTTCATTTCTGCGCAATTACTATGATTTGGCTGCAAAGTTACGCAAAAGTAAAGGAACGACCAAAGAAATTAGTTTACAAAAAATTTACATTTTCCGCATTTCGTCACTATATACGGACTTTCGTCACTAAAGCCCCATTTCATCGTGAAAATGGAATAGGCCCAGAATTTATGCTTTTTCTATGAAATGGAGAGTCTCAACCTTCGATAGCCGCTCACGCAGTTGGGGCATGAGGCTGCGGCGAATGCGGAGGGTCATGGTGCAGTCGGTGTCGTAACCTTGGCTGATGATTTGTGGATTGAGGTCTTTCACGATTTTCATCACCGAGTTCATCATGGGAAATTCAAACGAGAAGGTGATGTCGTCGTCCACGGTCTTTTCTATGATTGTTGCATTCTCGAGTGCCTCGATGGCTGCCTGGCGGTAGGCAACGATGAGTCCGCTGGTGCCAAGTTTGATGCCGCCAAAGTAGCGAACGACGATAATCAGGATGTTCGTAAGCCCATAGGAGTTGATTTGCCCGAGAATGGGTTTGCCAGCTGTTCCCGACGGTTCTCCGTTGTCGTTGGCTCGGAACTCCGTTCGTTCTGCCCCGAGCATATAGGCATAGCAAGCGTGTCGGGCATCGTAGTAGCGCTTTTGATACTCCGCCACATATCGTTTCACCTCATCGACCGTCTCAACGGGTAGAGCAAACGCAAGGAACTTACTCCGCTTTTCCGAGTAAGTTCCTTCTGCGATTGATGCGATGGTTTTATAGCTGTCGTCCATAGTTTTTGGGGGCTAGGAGGTCCTAGGAAGTCCTAGGAAATCCTAGGCATTCCTAGATACTAGGAGAGTTTATGAATGACCAGTCCTGAGCGGAGTTTCGGTTCAAACCATGTCGCTTTTGGAGGCATGATCTTGCCTGAATCGGCAATGTTCATGATTTGCTTCATGGTGACAGGATAGAGGGCCAGAGCTGTGCGCATCTCGCCACTATCAACACGACGCTTCAGTTCGCCAAGTCCGCGAAGTCCGCCAACGAAGTCGATGCGGTTGTCTCGACGCAAGTCCTTGATGCCGAGAATCTCATCGAGTATCAGTCGTGATGATATGCTGACATCGAGCACTCCAATAGGATCGTTGTCGTCGTAGGTTCCTGGCTTTGCTTTCAGACTGTACCACTCACCGTCAAGATAGAGTGAGAACTCATGTGGTTGCTGCGGACGATATTCCGCTGTCCCTTTCTTCGCTACATCGAAGTTCTTGCTCAATGCCTCGATGAATTGTTCTGACGTGAGACCGTTGAGGTCGCGGATAACGCGGTTATAGTCGAGAATGGTAAGCTGGCTTGCAGGGAAACATACCGCCATAAAGTAGTTGTATTCCTCGTCGCCTCTGTGGTTCGGATTCAGCTTTGCCTTCTCCGCACCAATCAGAGCTGCTGCTGCACTACGATGGTGTCCGTCGGCAATGTAGAATGCCGGCATCTTGCCAAACTCGTTGGTGATAGTTGCAATGTCTGCATCATCGGTGACACACCACAACTTATGACCGAATCCGTCGATAGGAGCAATGAAGTCGTACTCGGGTTCTGTCTGCGCATACTTGTCAATGAGTTTCAAAAGAACCTCGTTGTCAGGATAAGCAAAGAACACAGGTTCGATGTTGGCATCGTTGACACGTACATGCTTCATGCGGTCTTCCTCCTTGTCGGCACGCGTCAGTTCGTGTTTCTTGATGGTTCCCTTCTGATAGTCGCCACTGTAGGCTCCTACTACGATGCCGTACTGAGTCTTCTCTTTGTTGCCGTTTGCAGGCAGACATGATGTCTGTGCATAGATGTAGTACTGTTCTTTCTCATCCTGCACAAGCCATCCTCGATCTTGGAACTTACGGAACTGACGGGCAGCCTCTTCGTAAACACGTGGGTCGTATTCACTGGTTCCCTCGGGGAAATTGATTTCGGGCTTGATGATGTGATAGAGCGACTTTTCATTATCGCCAGCTTCCGCACGAGCTTCTTCAGAGTCGAGCACGTCGTATGGACGGCTTTCGACCTCCTCGACAAACTGCTTAGGAGGGCGAACACCTTTGAATGGTTTTACTATCATCGCTTACTTGTTAACCTGGAACTTAGTGATGCCTTCCTTGATGAAACCTACAATCTGGTTTGCTGCAGCAAGACCGGCATTGGTGTTAGCTTCAGCAGTCTGTGCACCCATCTTCTTAGGAGTAGAGAAGTAGCGGCCTTCGAACTTCTTGAATTCTGCATCTGCATCTGGCATGATGTCTGTGATGTACTTCAGGTCGGTACGTTCTGCCATGAGTTTCAGCAGACCAGCCTCGTCGATAACTTCCTTACGAGCTGTGTTGATGAGGATAGCACCTTTCTTCATAGTAGAACAGAGGTCGTAGTTGATGCTCTGCTTAGTCTCTGCTGTTGCAGGGATGTGGAGAGAAACAATGTCAGCCTCCTTGAAGAGTTCTGCCTGAGAAGCGCAAGCCTTCACACCTGCTGCCTCGATAACGTCAGCTGGGCAGTATGCATCATAAGCACAAACCTCCATACCGAAGCCCTTAGCGATACGAGCTACGTTGCGACCTACGTTTCCGAAAGCAAGGATACCAAGCTTCTTACCCATCAGCTCAGAGCCAGACTTTCCGTTGTAGAAGTTACGAACAGTAAATACGAGTAAACCGAGAACCAGCTCAGCAACTGCGTTAGCATTCTGTCCAGGAGTGTTCATCACAACGACCTTGTGAGCTGTAGCAGCTTCGAGGTCAACATTATCGTAGCCGGCACCTGCACGAACAACAATCTTAAGATTCTTTGCAGCATCCATTACTTCTGCGTCAATCTTATCAGAACGGATAATGATGGCATCCACATCAGCTACTGCAGCGAGCAACTGAGATTTCTCTGTATATTTCTCAAGCAGTACACATTCGAAACCTGCTTTCTCGACTATTTCTTTGATTCCGGCAACGGCAGGAGCAGCAAATGGCTTCTCTGTTGCGATTAATACTTTTGTCATGTTAATTTAATTGAACATTGAACATTGACTATTGACCATTATTATCCGAACCGTTTTTTGTTGTTTTAATAATTTTTGTCAAAGTAGCTGCTATTTTACCACAATCATCATATATGGATTTAAATTGCGTGTCATCCAACAAATCCGATTCATGGAGTAGCTCCAGCCAATATTCAGTTTCGTTTGCTTCCTTTAGAGCAATATTTAATTTGTTAATAAAATCCATTCGACTTTGAGCATTTATACTCTCGCGAACATTGGCACCAATACTTGTACCACATCGTAGTAATTGTTTTGATAAGACATATATCTGTTTTTCTTCTTTCAGGTAAGTATAAAGTTTGATAATGCGGAGAGCAAATCTTTTACTTTCATTCAGAATCTGATTATCTGTCCTCATTACAATTAATGGTTAATGGTCAATACTTAATGGTCAATGGTCAATACTCAATGGTCAATGGTCAATGAATTAATGATTTGCTTCAAATTCTTTCATGCATGCTACGAGAGCCTTAACGCCTTCGATAGACATAGCATTGTAGCAAGAAGCGCGGAAGCCACCTACATCACGATGACCCTTCACACCTACCATACCCTTAGAAGTAGCAAATGCCATAAACTCATCCTGCAACTCCTGATACTCTGGCTTAAGAACGAAGGTGATGTTCATGAGTGAACGGCTGTCTTCCTGAGCTGTTCCTACGAAGAGACGGTTGCGGTCGATTTCGTTGTAAACGATTTCTGCACGTTCCTTTGCCAACTTCTCCATAGCAGCAACACCGCCATGAGCCTTGATGTAACGAAGGTTCATCAATGCGCAGTAGATAGGAACTACTGGAGGAGTGTTGAACATAGAACCCTTCTTAACGTGAGTCTGGTAGTTGAGCATGGTTGGAATAGGGCGGCTTACTTTACCCAGAGCGTCTTCCTTCACGATGACAAATGTGACACCAGCCATTGAGAGGTTCTTCTGTGCACCACCATAGATAAGTGCATACTTGCTGACATCCAGTGGACGTGAGAAAATATCAGATGACATATCAGCAATCAATGGAATTGGAGAGTCGAGATCCTCACGAAGCTCAGTTCCGTAGATTGTATTGTTGGTTGTGATGTGCAGATAGTCAGCATCTGTTGGAATCTCGAAATTACGAGGAATGTAGGTAAAGTTCTTGTCGGCAGAAGAAGCAACTTCAACGACTTCTCCGAACAACTTAGCTTCTTTCTCTGCTTTTGTAGCCCATACACCAGTATTCAGATATGCAGCTTTTTTCTCAAGGAAATTGTATGGAACCATACAGAACTCAAGACTTGCACCACCACCGAGGAACAGAACGGAGTAGCCCTCTGGGATGTTAAGGAGTTCTTTGAATAGTGCAACAGCCTCGTCGACTACAGGCTGAAAATCTTTTGCACGGTGACTGATTTCCATTAATGAAAGACCTGAACCATTAAAGTCCAAGCACGCTGCTGCTGTTGCTTCAATGACTTCACGTGGAAGAATTGATGGACCAGCATTGAAATTGTACTTTTTCATTGTTTGTCTTTTTTGTATTTAGTGAGAATTATATATACTCTTTTTAACCTTAAAAAACGGCAAAAAAAAATGCCGTCGAGAAATCAACGGCAAAATTAAGCATTTATATTGAATTGGCAAAGCCTATTTGCAAAAACTAATCACTTTCAGTGATAATTCGTCCGAATATGTTTTATTTGTTTATCTTGATTTGTAAAATAGTGGATGTTGAACCTGCATAACGACTACTTGCCGAAAGCTTAAATTGTGCAGGTGATTTGGAAGGTTTTGACTTGCAGAAAGCTTTCGCTTTGTAACGGATACATTCGCCTGCTGCAATCTTTACACTATTGGATGGTGAAACGGCAAAGTACTTGTCACCATCAAGAGCTTCTATCTTCAGTTCTACATCATCAACAGCATTTCTGGAAGTATTTGTCACTTCGTAGATGATGTTAATGGTTTCGTTTCTGTTGATGCGTCCGTCGCCATCTTCGTCCTGATAAGTTACGTTGCCGATAGTGAGGAAACTATAAGAGTTACTACCTCCTTGGATTTGACCTGCATAGTTGCTATTATCGCGGTTTGTGTAACCCTCGTTACCTCCTCCGCCAATCTGATAACCAGGATTGAAGTCTTCTTGGTAGCGGTTATTGTTGCGCACATTGTCGCGTCGCCCAGAACTAACAACCCTATTGTTATTACTGTCCTTTGTGATTGCATTACCGATAGCTGCACCTGCTACTGTGCCGACAATAGTTCCTAGCATGGCTTTACCTGGACCTTCGTGCCGACTGGTTGACATCCAACCCAGTGCTTCGCCGATGACTCCTCCGATTTCTGCACCAGCCATTGTACCCATATAGTTACGCGAAGATGAGATGTCACAACTCATCACGGTGCTACTACCTATCAAGGCGAGACAAACGATGTAAATCCAATTTCTTTTCATAATAGTATGCTTTTTATTGTTGACGCTGCAAAGGTAATCGTTTCTGATGAAATGCGCATGGGGAAAAGTTATATTTCCTGTAGGCATTTCTCTATTTTAGCCAATCACAAACTTGTTGGATACGCTGGTTGAGAGGTAAGGAAGTGTCGAGCCAGTTGATGTGTATTCCTCGTTTCTCCATTCCTCTGAACCACGTCATCTGGCGTTTTGCAAACTGATGGATGGCAATCTCGAGTAAGTCGTGCATTTCCTCGTAGGTCATCTCACCCAGCACATATAGGGTGAGGTATTTGTATTCAAGTCCGTAGCGAATGAGACGGTCGCTGCTGATTCCTTCATCGAGCAGACGGCGCACTTCATCCACCATACCTGCTTCGAGTCTTTGGTCGAGCCGTTGACTGATTTTCTCGCGCCTCAGGTTGCGGTCGATAGATAGCCCTACGACCAAACTATTGAGCTTCTGACACTTGCGCCCGTCGAACTCATAGTTTCTCAATACGCTTTCGATATATAGCCCTGTGCCTCCGCAGAGAATTGGCAGTTTGCCTCGCGACTTGATATCATTATAGGTTTCATGGAAGTCATGCTGAAAACGATAGACGCTATAGGTGGTACCTGGTTCTGCAATATCAATCAAATAATAAGGTATATGTTGACCGTTTATTTCATAGTCTTCAAGGTCTTTACCTGTTCCTATATCCATCCGACGATAAACCTGACGACTGTCGGCACTGATGATTTCTCCATCGAGTTCGTAGGCCATCCTTGCAGCAAAACTGGTTTTGCCGCAAGCTGTTGGTCCGGTTATGGTCAATAGGTCGTACATCTTTGATTATCTCTCATCGAGCACTTCCTCTTCTTCTTCATTAGAATAGTTGGAGAAGAGTCGTTCGATTTCGCGTGACTTTGCTTTTGCTATCCATTCTTCAGGAATGAATTTCCAGTGGTTCGTCGGGGCAGGGTAGATGTCTTTCTGCTCACGGATAAATTCCATGAGATAATAGCGGATGTCGTGCTCGGTGGTTGATACGATTCTGGATTCAATCTCTTCTTTCGTTAGTCCTGCTCCTTTCGTTAATAATTCACCACCTCCGTTAGCGCGATAAGCTGTCATTGCACAAGTGTAGAGTTTGTCGGGGTCGAACGGTGAGCCATCAGTCATATGTTTGATAATGATACGTTGGCCATCCTCTTCACGTACATCCACATCGTAACAAATACCAGCTGCTGAGTCGAAGTTGAAGATGAAGTTCTTGAATCCTATACGGTTTGGATTGCTTTTCATTGGGCATGTCTGCAATAACGCATCATCTTCACTGGTCATTCGATTGATCCATGCAGCATAGCTCATCTCCAAATAGTTCTTTATTTCCCTTCCATATAGCTTCACGACATATAACTTGTCTTCGAAGCGGTAGATATTAAAGAGGTCGCTCATCTTTACACAACCAGCTTTGATGATGGCATTGAAGAAGAGGGGAGCAGCAAATGAGATGTCCGCATTACTCACTTTCAGTTGCAGCTGTTGTATAAGGTCAATGTATGAAGATGAACCGAAGTATGCATCTACAATTCTCAGGTCACCATGAAATTCTCCTAATTGCTCTGCTGCGTAGTGACTAACATGTTGATAGTCCTTGAAGAAATGGTTGCGGAAGGTCTGGCTGTGCTGGTTTCTGACGGTTCCTATGTAGTGGAGTTTACTTCGGAGAGTATGTCCGATAACTCTTTTCTCCGCATCAAGGGTGAACTCGATATTGATTTGCGCAACATTGTGTGCATAGCTGCCAGGATTGATACAAAGCACTTGTTTGCCAGAAGGGTTCTCAACCATCTCAATGTTGCTTGCATGATCATGTCCGTAAAGAATCAGGTCAAATCCATCGACCGATGATGCAGTCTCTCTTGTGGCATTCTCGCGATACTCCTCGGTGATGATGCCTTCATCCATTCCTGAATGGAGCAATCCGATGATAAAGTCCGGCGATTCTTCTTCTTTTACTTTTTGCACCCATTTCTTGGCACTTTCCTTGATATCTTCGAAATGCAAGTCGTTCCACACCGCTTTAGGAATCCAGTGTGGGATGGCTGGTGTGATAAATCCGATGACTGCAATCTTCACACCGCTGCGATAGAGCATAGTGTAGGGTTGGAAGTATGGCTTACCTGTGTTGATGTCGATAGCGTTTGCACCTAGGATTGGATAGTTGCAGTCCTCGATAAACTTATCGAACACAGGATGCCCGGTCTCTAAATCGTGATTACCAATAACAGCTACATCGTAGCCGATAAAATTGCAGAAGTCGGCCACACGGTGACTTTTGCTTTGGCTGATGAAATTAAAATAATACGAAGTGGGTTCGCCTTGTAGCATATCACCACCGTCAATCAGTATCGTACTGCCAGGTCTCCGCTGGCATTCCTGGGCGACATAGGCGTAAACTCTTTGCAAGCTGCCTTTGCCCCAGCGTGTATGTCTGAAATCGAATGGGAAATAGTTGCCATGAACGTCACTTGTAAAAATGATTCTAACTTTCCGTTTCTCTTCTTCCATTAAAAGTTTATTTGGTGACAAAGTTACCACAAATATGCAACAATTCCAAATTTCTCATCATATTTTCAACTATCTGTATTGTCTTTTTGGCAGATTTGGCGTTTTTGGCACTATTTTTGCCGTCAAGAAAAGCGAAATAAAAGAAAAACAATATGGCAAAATTCATTGATTATTATAAGATTCTCGGTGTTCCTAAAGACATCCCACAGAAAGACATTAAGGCTGCTTATCGTAAACGAAGCAAGCAGTTCCATCCTGACCTTCATCCCGATGATCCGAAGGCGAAGGCAAAGTTTCAATTGCTCAATGAAGCTTATGAGGTGTTGAATGACCCTGATAAGCGTGCTCGATACGACCAATATGGAGAGAATTGGGACAAGATGAATGGTGCGGGTGGCTTTGGCGGTCAGACTGGCGGAGACCCATTTGGTGGTGGGTATAATCCGTTTGGTGGAGGCGGCAATCCGTTTGGCAGTGATGGTCAGGGCGGTTTCGAGTTCAATTTCGGTAGTGGCGGCTTCTCTGATTTCTTCTCGCAGTTGTTTGGTGAGGGAATGCGTGGTGCCACAGGAGCTAGCGGATTTGGTGGAGCATCGGGCTTCGGATCTGCTGGCCGGCGTCGTTCAACTCCTATGGAGACGCAGGCTACAATAGATGTAGATATGTATACCGCTATCCTTGGAGGTGATGTTATTATTCAGTCGGCATCGGAGAAACTGAAACTGAAGCTGAAGCCAGGAACACAGCCTGGTACGAAAATGCGCCTTAAGGGAAAAGGGCAGGGCGGTGCTGACTTGATTCTGACCATCAATGTGAAACTTCCAACGAACCTGTCAGACCGTCAGCGTTCATTGCTCATTGAGATGCGGCAGTCATAATGACCATTCTTAGAGCGAAGCTTGCTTTGGAGAAGAAGGGTTTATGCTACAAGAAAAAAAGGATGTGGGTACATCCTTTTTTAGTTTAGTTTCCTTTTCCTTGCCTCTTCAAGGCTGAGCAGTTGAGGCTGGTTTTGTTCGTAGCTCTCTCGTAGTTCTGCCTGATGGTTTTGCAACTGTTCAATGTATCTGTCCTTGTCGTTTGGATCGAGTAGGTGCTGAGCCGCCACAACGTTTTGTGCAGCATCTTTCATCCATACCACAGGGCCGTCGTACTCGATTGCAATCTTCAGAGCCGTATGCATGTCGCTTGTAGTTGCTCCACCAATCATGAGCGGAACGGATATGCCTGCCTCGCGGAGAGCGTGAGCTGTATTGACCATCTCAGTAAGTGATGGGGTGATCAATCCTGAAAGACCGATGATTTCTGCTTTTATCTCTTTGGCTTTTTTTACGATGTCTTCTGCTGATACCATCACGCCCATATCGACAATTTCGTAGCCGTTACATCCCATCACCACGCCTACAATATTCTTTCCAATGTCGTGCACATCGCCTTTCACCGTAGCAAGGAGTACCACATGATGGGTACTACTGTCGGTTGCATCAGCATGATGTGAGTCGAAATACGGCTGAAGGATATTGACGGCTTGCTTCATGGTGCGAGCTGTTTTGACCACTTGTGGAAGGAACATTTTACCTTCGCCGAATAGTTCGCCAACTTTGTTCATCGCCTCCATTAGTGGTCCTTCAATCACTTTCACAGCCGTTTCCTGCTTCTTGAGTTCGTCGAGAACAATCGTTTCAAGGTTCTCAGTCATTCCCTTCATAATCATGTCGCCGAGTGTATAGGCTGTGTGTGTGGAGGCTGTTTCGGTATTGTTTTGTGTGTTCTGATTTTGTGCAATCAAAATCAAGCGCTCGGTTGCATCATCTCTACGATTCAACAATACGTCGTCGATGGCTGTTAGGAGTTCTTCGTCGATGTCGGCATAAGTCACCTTGGATGCTGGATTGACGATTGCCATATCCATTCCGTATTGTATATTATGATAGAGGAACACGGCATGCATGGCTTCACGCAGATAGTTGTTGCCGCGGAATGAAAACGAAAGGTTGCTGACTCCTCCACTCACATGAGCATGAGGCAGGTTTTTCTTAATCCATTTTGTGGCACGTATGAAGTCTAGTGCGTAGTTATTATGAGCTTCGATTCCCGTACCGACAGCCAGAACACATGGGTCGAAGATAATGTCGAAAGGATTGAAACCGATAGAAAGGAGGAGGTCGTAAGCTCTGCGGCACACACTAATCTTCTTTTCAAAAGTGGTAGCTTGTCCTTCTTCGTCGAACGCCATGACTACGAGTGCGGCTCCAAGTCGTTTTACTTCGCGTGCCTTATTGAGGAAAGTTGTTTCGCCTTCCTTCAGAGATAGTGAGTTGACGATGCTCTTTCCTTGGATACATTTTAGTCCTGCGGTGATAACATCCCAGTCAGATGAGTCTATCATTAGTGGTACTTTTGCGATGTCAGGGTCGGACATCATGAGGTTGACGAAATGTGTCATCTCTGCTTTAGCATCGAGGAGCCCGTCGTCCATATTGATGTCGAGCACCATAGCTCCGTCTTCCACTTGCTTGCGTGCAATTTGCAGTGCTTCGTCGTAGTTCTTCTCATTGATAAGACGTAGAAATTTGCGTGAGCCTGCCACGTTACAACGTTCTCCGATATTGATGAAGTGTACTTCGGGCGTGAGACGGAGGGGTTCAAGTCCTGAGAGTGCAAAAGTATCAGCATGTAAAGATTTCTCTGTGATGTCGGGAAGTAACGTCTTGTCTTCGTTGGTTATACAGTCAGAAAGGGCGCGGATGAAGTCTGGTGTCGTACCGCAACAGCCTCCGACGATGTTGACCAACCCTTCGTTCACAAACTCCATCACCTGAGAAGCAAATTCTGCTGATGTCTGATCGTAGGTACCCATTGCATTCGGCAGTCCTGCATTAGGATGGCAACTGATATAATATGGGGTATGGGAAGCCAACTCACGCAGGAATGGTTTGAGATCTTTTGCTCCAAACGAACAATTGAGTCCAACCGACAAGATGTCTGCATGTGCAATAGAAATGAGGAAAGCTTCGATGGTTTGGCCGGATAAGGTGCGGCCAGCTTTGTCTGATACGGTCATGGAGAGCATCAATTCAACCTTTCTTCCTGTTGCTTTCATCGCTTCTTCTGCGGCATAAATAGCTGCTTTTGCATTGAGCGTATCGAAGATGGTTTCTATTAGAAGTGCGTCAACTCCTGCTTCAATCATAGCAGTCATTTGTTCCTTGTAGGCCTCAGCCAGTTGGTCGAAGGTAATATCTCGACGAGCCGGATCGTTTACGTCTGGACTCATGGAACAGGTGCGGTTTGTCGGTCCGACACTACCTGCAACAAATCGTGGTTTATCTGGATTGACTTTTGTAAACTCATCGGCAAGTTGACGTGCAATTCTGACTCCTTCCGAGTTGAGTTCACGAATCTTGTCTTCACAATGATATTCTGCTTGTGATATCCGCTGAGACGAGAATGTGTTTGTTGACAAGATATCGGCTCCAGCCTCTAGGTATTGACGATGTACCTCCCGAACCACTTCGGGGTGTGTCAAGTTAAGTTGGTCGAAGTTTCCCTTGAAACCTTGTCGTTGGAGCATGGTGCCCATTGCTCCGTCGAGTATTAATATGTTGTGTTTTATTGCTTCGTGAAGTGTCATGAGATTATTTGAACCTTATAGGACTTGTGGTGTTGTTAATGCTTCATGGCGCGGTCCATCTCGCGTCGGTCTTCTTTCTCTTTAAGCGTTTGCCGCTTGTCGAATGTTTTCTTTCCTTTTGCCAAAGCAATGTCGAGTTTGGCCAACCCTTTCTCGTTAATGAAGAGTCGGGTAGGGACAATGGTGAACCCTGGGTTCTTTGAGTCGGCCTCCAGGTTTCGCATCTCTTTTTTGTTGAGCAGCAACTTACGTTCGCGCCGTTCTGCATGATTGTTGTACGAGCCTTGCAGATAGGTCGATATATTCATGTTCTTAACCCATAGCTCGCCATGAATGAAATAGCAGTAGCTATCTACCAAGCTTGCTTTGCCCATACGGATAGACTTGATTTCCGTACCAGTAAGGACGATACCTGCTGTGAAGATATCAATAAATTCGTAGTCGAACGAAGCTCGCTTGTTCTTTATGTTGATGCGTTGTGACTTTGGGTTGTTTTTCTTTGCCATGTTTGTTGATTAATAATCATTTGTTGAAACTCTGTGCGGCAAACGGCAGACTTGTGCGCAGAGCAGTATTCCAGTAATCCCATCCATGGTTTCCGTTGCGTACTCTGAGTTCGCATGCAATGCGCTTGCCACGCATGAGACGATGGAACTCTTCGTTTTGGTCAAGCAGGAAATCATCGTCTCCGCAGTCGACGAACCAACGAACTGTCTTCAGTTGGTTTACGACTTCTGCCGAAGCATTCCGGACATAATCGATAGCAGAGTTGTCGTGAACGGCTTTAGATACCGCTGTTTGATGGTCATTAGGGTTCACTTGTGTGTCCTGAGATGTGAGCCATGCACTCATTGCATAGCACGAGGAGAAAAGGTCTGGATGGCGCTGAGCATAGACCGTACATCCTCCTCCTCCCATGGAAAGGCCGCTTACAGCTCGGTTTGCCTTATCACCTATGATGCGGTATTTCTTTTCGAACGTGGGCATGAGTTCTTGGTAGAAAAAATCATGATAGGCCCATCCGTCCATATTGAAATATCCATTCCAGTCAACACGTGTATTGGGTCCTCCAGCGTTAGGCATGATAATAATCATGGGACATACTTCGCCTTTTGAAATCATTTCGTCAGCTACTTTGTCTAAGTGCCCTTTATCTACCCATGCACGATATGTATCTGTCAGGCCGTGAAGAAGGTAGAGGACAGGATATTTTTTTTGTGGTTGACGGTCAAACTCTTCTGGAAGATAGATGTTGACTTTTACGGTTGCTTTCAGTACGTTGCTTTTGATGCTGTCGGTAATGACTCGACTCCATGATGCAACTGAAATGGCTAATAGTGCCATTAGGATGATTGTTCTTTTCATAAGTGACAGTTTATTAAGAGGTTAGTGATAAATAATGATTAGCGATTTGTGGAGTTACCTCTTCCTCATAGTCATCAAGATACTCGTCGCCGTATTCGTTTAAGGCTTCGAACTGCTCATATTGTGCCATAAATTCGTCCTCTGTCTTATCGGCTTCCAACTCTTCTCTGTGAGCCTTATATTCGTGTGATACATCGAACAGGAATTGACCGAACTTCTTCATTCCCCATTCTTTCTTGAGAAGCATAGGGAAGGGGCCGAGCAATACATAGGGCCCGTAACCGTTTTGTATGAGCTGTATGAATCCGCCTTCCATCACTTCGTCGCGCAGATAGCGATAAGCTAAGAGACAATGCTCATTCAGCGAAAGCATGTCCATGTTGCTTTCGTTCAATTGGCCACCTATTCGGGAAATGATTTCGTCTGTGACCGAGTTGAGGTATGTTACAGATTCGTCGTAGGTCATATTGATTATTGTCTTTCTTTTATCCAACCGTTTCTATAGGCAAACAGCAGTTTCTTAAGGTCTTGTACTTTTGCCTGCAATAGTTTACCTTTATCTGTGTCTTTTACATACATGCGGTTCTGACTCATTTCGACAATCTGAGTCGTACTTCGAATGTCTTCGCCTCGTCGAATAGCTTCTTGGGCAGATTCGAATGGCTGATGCTGAACGAGTTCCAAACCTCTGGAGTGGTAGGTGAGGGTGTAGCCTGCAATACCTGTCTTGGGTTGGTAGGCTTTCGAGAATCCTCCGTCTATTACAAGATGCTTTCCGTTTGCCTTTATCGGGGTTTCTCCCTTGAGGGTTCGTACAGGAACGTGACCGTTAATGATGTGACGATGTGTACCTTCTACCTTGAAGTTGTCGAGTATCATGTCCATCACTTCTTCGTTGTCGCTATATCTGTAATAATATCCTTTCTTCTCAGTGTAGGTCGATTCGTCGGCAATGAAATAGCGTTCGAAGGTCGTCATGCGGTCTTTGTCGAACAAAGGGCTGTTCTTTCCACACCAAAGGTACCAAAGGAAGTCGATAGCGAATTGTCGCTTATCTCCTTTCACATCATGGTTGAATGCGGCGAGTACCAATCGTCCCGTCTTTTTCATCAGCTCTATGCCCTTATAGGTTTTTCCTTGTATCTCGACTTCTTTCAGCGATCCGTCTTTATTCAGAGGAACAGAAGCATGGAACAACAGGTTCGAGTTGGTAATTGCATACATCGCTCCGTGTGACAGCAGACAATTGATGTGGCTTCTGAGTTTTTCGCTGGCAGAGAACGAGTGTACCAGTTTGTCCATCAGTTCCTGTTCGTCCTTACTCAAATCATAAGGATGTTCTGGATCCAAGGTCGGCAAGTTCGTATCCATCAAAGGATATACTTTTCCTCCCAATGTGATTGCCCCGTCCTGTTTATTAATAAGGTGGAGCAGATTCCTATCCTGCATCTCGAACTCTGGTCTTCGATTAATGATGCGCGCCTCCTCCTTGAATTGAATAATCGTGATGGCTTTGTGCATCATCGCCATCAGTTTTTCCGTTTGTTTATCTTCTTCGCTTTCGCGGCGAAGGTGCACCACCCTGAATTGCTCGCAAGGGTCGTCTTTGTAGGTGTACATCGCAAAGGTGGCGAGCGGAAGCAAATTGATTCCGTAGCCGTCCTCAAGGGTACTTAGGTTTCCATATCGAAGTGTCATACGCAACACGTTGCAGATACAAGCCCTGTTGCCTGCAGCAGCTCCAAACCAATCTATATCATGATTTCCCCACACGATGTCGAAATGGTGGTAGTTCATCAAAGTGTCCATGATGAGATGTGCACCAGGACCTCGGTCGAAGATGTCCCCAAGAAGATGAAGCCTATCAATAGCGAGGCGTTGAATCAATCTGCACAGCTCGATAATGAATGCATCAGCACGGTCGGTTTCGATGATGGTTTCTACGATTTTGCTGTAGTATTCGTATTTTTTGTCGCTCTCGTCCCTTGGCGACTCATGCAAGAGTTCCTCGATAATGTAGTCGAACTGTTCAGGTAATGCTTTGCGTATCTTTGATCTTGTATATTTGCTCGACACTTCGCGGCAAACGAGGATAAGCTGGTGGAGGGTCGTGAGGTAGAAGTCGCTGAGGTCGCGGCCATGAGCCTTCGCCTTGATCAGCTGCAGCTTCTGCTCAGGATAGTAGATGAGCGTACACAACTCCTGGCTTTCACGCTTCGTAAGACTCTCGCCGAAAATCTCCTTCACTTTCCGCTTTACGTAGCCCGAGGCATTACGCAGTACATGGTTGAAAGCATCGCTCTCACCGTGTGGGTCGCTGATGAAATGCTCAGTAGGCTTAGGCAAGTTTAATATTGCCTCAAGGTTGATGATTTCCGTGCAAGCATCTGCAATCGTGGGATACGACTGCGACAGCAACTGCAAGTAGCGCATGTCGTCCTTGATAGCTTCCTCTGTGAATATGATGTCCTTCGTTTTCATGCCAGTTCGGATTTGAAATGCAAAGATACGAATTATTTCCCTTAGTGCAAAATGCTACACCTCATTAAATACAAATATACTTGATTTGTGTTCATCATAAACGCAATTTTCATCATTCACAATTCATTAATCATCATTATTTGCAAAATACCCCTTTCCCCATTTCCACTAACCCTTAACTCTTCACTCTTCACCCTTCACCCTTTTTTGTGCCGCCATTAGGGAATTATCGTTCTACCAAGTTTGGGAATTTAGAAATTTAGTATTTAGGGGATATATTATAAAAAAATTAAAATTTTATTTTTTATATCTACTACTCATAAACTACATATCTAAATATCTAAACATCTAAACACCTAAACTCTGGCGTCAAAAATCAGGGAATTATTTTCCCTTAAGGGGAATTTTTGTTACCCCTAGGGGCTGCAAGTTTTCCCCCTAGGAGCTGCAAATTTTTTTCCCTAGGGGGCATAGAAACACTTCGGGAGGACATCGCCAATCGGCACATCCTCCCGAATCGTTATACCTTATTATATATATGATAGTCCCTTACAGTGAAAGGATAAAGCGGTCCCAATCTTTAGCTGTTCCGCGTCCGTTGAATACCTTTTGCTGCATTCGTTGTCTGCTTTGAGTGATGTTACTCTTACTTGTGGCAAGTAGGGTGGACATCATCGATGGGGGGATACCCATCTTAATCAATACGCAGATTCGGTATTCTTGTTCGGAGAAGTTATAAGAGGCATATAGCTTTTCCCTGAAATTTGGAAACGTTTCTCCCAACCTTTCTTCAATCAGCATCCAATCCTTGGCTCTAAGCATAGCGCCCTCTTTATCATGTGTCAACAATAGCTGGTCAAGGTCTTTATCGTAGAACTGACGTTTTGCTGCATTTAATGTGCCCATCTCTTCATAGAGCTTCTTTCTCTCGATGGCTTGTCTGCGAATACGAATGACAAGCACAATTGCGATTGCAATAAGAATGGCAGCAAATATCCCAACAATTATTATGATTCTGTTACGCTTGTCGTTCTCAGTCATTAACTGGGTATTCCGATTCTTTAGCATGTCACTTCGAACCTGTTCGTTCAATCGTAACACTCGAACTATTGCCAACTTCTTCTTATCGCTATTTGCCGATGTGTCATTCTCCATCTCCATCCTGCTGATGTCCACGATTGTTTCAGCACACAAACGCATTCCTAACGTATCACTATCCTGCTGACAATAGAAACGAGCGAGATCTTCCATCTGCAAGGCTTCTGAGAACAATTCATTGTGAAGGTATATTAACCCCATTTGAGCATATATGCGGCTTTTGAGGTAAGCGGTTAAATGAGTTGTGTCCTTCAGCAAAGCTTTGTTATACATCATGAGAGCACGCTCTCCGTTATGGTTCTCTGACATAACACGTCCGGCATAGTAGTAAGTCTCCGCGAGAAAACCTTCCTCAGGATGCTCCTCGTAGTAATCAATGGCTAAACTAATCAGAGAATCTTTTTGGGATGATTCTTGTAAAAGTTTTCCTTTGTCCATCGCCTTCACCGTCAATAAAGAATGATAAGCCTTGAATGCGTCTGGGGCTTTTGTGTAGCCCGTTTGGTTTGCTAAGTTCTTTAGTGCGGATATTGCGCTATCAGGACTTGTTTCAACAAGCTCTTCCAACTGATATAAAGTGTCCATCTGATAGCTGTTAGTACAAGCTATCGTCAGTCCTAAGAGTAATATATAGCAGTATAATAGTCTTTTCATCTATTTGCAATTTCCTTAAGTTGCTAAAGGACGTGCAAATATACGAATTATTTCTGAAACCACAATATGAATCTATAGAAAAAGTTTTTTACCTTGGTAAAATACAAATAAAAAAATGAACGCACATTCACATGTACGTCCACCCAAAAAAACAACAATTATAAAAAAGTTTACTACTTATTAATATCTAATACTTAATTATTCTTCTTAGTGTCAATCTTTCAGCACTAACCTCATCTCCGATTTTGGTTTTGCTGTTGTCCGCCAAACTGTGGAAATTGTCCGAATGGAGGAAACATACCTCTATTTGTGTTATTCCCGTTGTTTCCGTTGTTTCCGTTTCTGTTATTTGGCATTCCCTGCCAATTTCCTCTGTTTCCGTTGCTGTTGCTGTTTGGCATTCCTTGCCAGTTCCGTTGATTGTTCTGAGGGTAGTTTGGAACGAATCGCCTCAGGGCCTCCATACTGAATCTTGAAAGAGCTATTCTCACTTTGTGAATCTGTTTCCAAGAAAGAACATTATGAAACTTCTTGTAGTAAGTCTGTTCTATCTTTCGGCTCTCAATCTCAAGATTGATTGACTTTGTTATTATCTGCTCATAATCGGCTTCGGTCTTTGCGTTAAATCCCTTTGCCATTATTTGCTGAATCTGAGCGTTTACATCTCTTTGCTTATTCATCATTTCGTGCATCAACGGGAAGAATTTCTTACATTCCTCGTCGTTCAAACCTGCCTCGTTTTTTACAAACTCCTCAAGGCCGTGGTTGAAAGCCTCAGGAGAGAAAAACTGGCGTTGGTCTCTCTGCCCATTATTCTGCTGTGCATAGCATGTAGCTGTGAATGTGCACAAACAGATGATGATAGCGTAGATGCATTTTCTCATGGTAGTTGCAGTTTCAATTAAAATCCACTTCCAGATAGATAGTTATAAACATCGTTATAATCTACCATCGCATAGTTGAGTGCGTCTTCTTCGTAGGTATCTTCATACGCTACTTCAACTGTATTCATCTTGCTCATTAACTGAGAACTGTCGTCTTGGTTCGATTTGTTGAAAACATTCACACATACTAATGCTCCAACCATGCAAGCTGCTACCAAACCAGACCATTGCATCCAATGGCTCCTTCTCTTAGGAGCTATGCTAATGATTTTCGTTTCGTGTGCTGGTATATTATCCATTACCCTTGCCGTCAGGTTATCGAAATATCCCTCTGGAACGGTGAATGGGTTCTTTTTACCGCATCTGTCAATGATATGTTTTTCTTCTTTCATAGCAATTGATACTTATTTTCAACTATATGACTGCAAACAAATGGAAAGGTTTAATCTCTATTATTAAAATATTCTTCGATTTTTTTTACTGCTAAGTGAAAGGATGCTTTAAGTGCTCCTACACTTGTTCCTGTAATCTGTGACATCTCTTCGTATTTCATCTCTTCGAAGTATTTCATGTTGAATACTGCTTTCTGTTTGTCGGGAAGCGAGTTGATTGCTTCTTGCAACATTAGTTGAGTTTCGTCTCCATCAAAATAAGGATCGCTTTCGAGTGTTTCTGTCACCATTGAGTTGAGGTCGTCGATTGACAGTTGCTCGCGTTTGTGGTTCAGAAAAGTCAAACTTTCGTTATATGCTATTTTGTATAGCCATGTTGAGAGTTTCGATTCTCCTCTGAATGAAGAGATGTTTGTCCACGCCTTGATGAACGTATTTTGCAAAACGTCATCTGCATCTTCATGTTCAACGACTAGTCGACGTATTTGCCAGTAAAGGGGTTGGCTATAGTGATTTACAATTTCCTCAAATGCCCTCGTTTGGGTTTTTGGATCTTGCAATCGTTTTAATGTCTCTTCTTCGTTGTACTTGCTCATCGTTGCATTGCGTCGAGATCATCTATAGTGTAAGCTTTTGAAGCTAAATGGTTTCTCTAAGTTTGTGAAAAGCGAACAAGAATACCGAGGATTCACATAGTTGTTATTTTAAATAACACTTTCTGGCAGTCTTGCCGACTTTCAGAATGTAGCAGCCTTTGGGGAGGTTTCCGAGTTCTATCGTTTTGTCTGCGCTGTCAATTTTAATAGTGCTGACCTTTACTCCGGCAAGGTTGTAAATCTCTAAAACCTGTTTCTCTGCGTTTTTGATGTGTATCGTGGATTCGTTGACAAGAATTGTCACTGCTTGCTGCTCTGTCTCAATAGGGGCTTTCTGCACATCTTGAGCCATCGCTACATGGCTGATGCCGAGCAGCATTGTAAGAGCTAATATAATGAATGCTTTTTTGTTCATACGCAGTGCAATATTTTACTTTTCGTGGCAAAATTACGATTACTTTTTGAATCTAGCAAATTTTTTGAGTACTTTTTTTCAACTTTCTTCTTAAAAGGTGCGTTTTTAACAGTTTTTTGTATTTTTTGTTGTGGTTACTGACAATTCTGCCTTATTATAAATAAATAAGGTGTACCTTGCGAGCACACCTTATCTTGTTGTATTTTTGACGATTCGAACTTATTCTTTCGTCATTTCTGCCTTCAATGCAGCGAGTGCATCGATATCACCAAGTGTGGTGCTGGCAGCTTTGTTCTGTATTGCAGGAGTTTCATCCTTCTTTGTCTTGCTTGCTTTCTTTGCTGCAGCAGCTTCTTTCTTTGCTGCCTTTGCTTCAGCACGCTGAACATCTTCGTAGATGCGGCTGTGAGAAAGGATGATACGCTTAGCGTCTTTGTTAAACTCGATTACCTTGAACTCAAGTGTCTCGCCGAGCTGAGCCTGGCTTCCGTCTTCCTTTACAAGGTGCTTAGGTGTAGCAAAACCTTCTACACCATGCTCGAGGCTGATAACTGCGCCTTTATCGAGGATTTCGATAATCTTTCCTTCGTGAACTGAATCCTGAGTGAAGATAGTTTCGAAGTTGTCCCATGGGTTCTCCTCAATCTGCTTGTGACCAAGGCTGAGGCGACGGTTCTCCTTGTCGATATCGAGTACTTGTACTTCGATTTCTGCACCAATTTGTGTGAACTCTGATGGGTGCTTGATTTTCTTTGTCCAAGAGAGGTCAGAGATGTGAATCAATCCGTCCACGCCTTCTTCGATTTCTACGAATACACCGAAGTTGGTGAAGTTGCGTACTTTTGCCATGTGGTTTGAACCAACAGGGTATTTCTCTTCGATCTTCTCCCATGGATCTGGCTTGAGCTGCTTGATACCGAGTGACATCTTGCGCTCGTCGCGGTCGAGTGTGAGTACAACTGCCTCTACCTCGTCGCCTACCTTCATGAAGTCTTGTGCGCTGTGGAGGTGTGCACTCCAGCTCATTTCTGATACATGGATGAGTCCTTCAACACCTGGTGCGATTTCAATAAATGCTCCGTAGTCGGCCATAACGACAACCTTACCCTTCACTGTGTCACCTACCTTCAGGTTAGGATCGAGTGCATCCCATGGATGTGGAGTAAGTTGCTTGAGTCCGAGTGCTATGCGCTTCTTCTCTTCGTCGAAGTCAAGGATAACTACATTGATCTTCTGGTCGAGTTCAACGACTTCCTTAGGATCGCTTACGCGGCCCCATGAGAGGTCTGTAATATGGATGAGACCGTCAACTCCACCAAGGTCGATGAATACTCCGTAAGATGTGATGTTCTTAACAACACCTTCAAGTATCTGGCCTTTCTCGAGTTTGCTGATAATCTCTTTCTTCTGAGCCTCGATCTCTGCTTCGATAAGTGCTTTGTGTGATACGACAACGTTCTTGAAGTCCTGATTGATTTTGACAATCTTGAATTCCATTGTCTTACCAACGAATGTATCATAGTCGTGGATAGGCTTCACGTCAATCTGGCTTCCAGGGAGGAATGCTTCAGTTCCGAGTATGTCAACAATCATACCACCCTTTGTGCGGCACTTGATGAATCCCTTAACGATTTCCTGGCTGTCGAATACGGCGTTTACGCGATCCCAAGAGCGCTCCTGACGTGCTCTCTTATGTGAGAGGATGAGCTGACCTTTCTTGTCTTCCTGGTTTTCGATATAAACTTCTACCTTGTCACCTACAGCGAGGTCTGGATTGTAACGGAATTCGTTACGTGGGATGATTCCGTCTGATTTGTAGCCGATGTTTACAACCACTTCACGGTCGTTCATGGCGGTTACGGTTCCATCAACTACTTCATTGTCGTTGATGTTGTTCAAAGTGCCTTCGTAAGCCTTTGTTTCTTCAGCAATGTTTGCTGGGTTCTTTCCGTGTTCGAATGCTTCCCAATCGAAGTCTTCCAACGGTTTGATGTTCTTTGTTTCTGTCATAATTTAAAAATTGTTTTTTACTTTTGACATGTTAGACATTATGTTGAGTTATACGCGTATGTGTGCACATGACACGCAAATCGGCTGCAAAATTACAAAAAATCTCGGACATAGCGACTGACTCTGTCTGATTTTTTTTGTTAAAAATGCAGGAAACGAGGTAAATGTGCCTCATTTTTCATTTTTTGCAGTAATTATTTTGCTCTTTTGCGTGTTTGTGGTTGCTAGCGTTCGTTTACTACGTTTTGCGGATTGTCCTGTACGAATGCTTTCACATTTTCTACGCAGATATCAATGAGACGTTGACGTGCTTCCTTTGTTGCCCAAGCGATATGTGGGGTCAGGAAACAGTTCTTCGCATTGAGTAGTGGGTTGCTTGCCTCGATGGGTTCGACGGATACGACATCTGCTCCAAATGCTGCAATGCGTCCTTGGTTGAGTGCTTCTGCAACGTCTGCTTCGTTGACTACAGGACCTCTGCTGGTGTTGATGAGGATTGCTGATGGTTTCATCAGGTTGAGGCGTTCACGATTCACTAGTCCTTTTGTCTCGTTGGTAAGCGGGCAATGAAGGCTTAGAATGTCGCTCTCTTGAAATAGCTCATCGAGTGTGACTTTCGTCATTCCTTCGGGCAGTTGTGTCTTCGAGGTGTAGGCGATGACCTTCAAGCCGAATGCCTGAGCGATGCGAGCTGTAGCCATACCTGTGTTACCAAGTCCTACGATACCCATTGTCTTGCCTGCGAGTTCTGTGTGGGTGAAATCGTAGTAGCAGAAGTCTTTGTTGTTTGTCCATCTTCCCTTTGAGTTTTCTGTGGCATAATGGGCAACGCTGTTTGTGATGTTCAGGATGTGAGCCCACACCATTTGTGCAACACTATTGGTGCTATATGCGGGTATGTTGGTGACGGTGATGCTTTGACGACTTGCTACTTCGAGGTCTACGACGTTGTATCCTGTTGCCAACACTCCAATGTAACTGAGGTGTGGCAGTTGGTTCAGGATTTCTGCATCGAGAACCACTTTGTTTGTCAGTACGACTTCTGCGCCTTTACAGCGTTCCACTACTTGCTCTGGTAAGGTGCGGTTGTACACAATCAGTTCACCCATATCGTCTAATGGGTGCCAAGTCAGGTCGCCAGGATTGACAGTATATGCGTCAAGTATTACTATTTTCATTTCTTTTTTGTTACTTCCTCATTCCGATTGACTTTGTTTCGGACTCTACTCAAGGTTTCGGGTGCCATTCTGAGGTATGAGGCTACATATTTTAGCGGGGTTCGACGAACGATTTCGCTGTGTTCATGAAGCAGGTTTATGTAGCGTGTCAGCGGGTCTTTGTCCAATTCGTGCAGTCTTTCTGTTTGCTTCAAAATATGTGATTCCAGTATTCTGCAGAAGAGTTCTTGGATTTCAGGCAGTTTTACTGCTTGTTCTTTCAGTTCATCGTAATCCATCTCATAGATGATGGTAGGCTCGAGGGTTTGGATGCAGAGTTCCGATTCTTGTCGGCCTATGGTACTTTCTGCGCAGAAAAGCATATCGCCTTCATGACAAATATCTTCCACGATGTCGAGTTCGTCATCGGGCTTGTATTGCCTGATCAGCCCTTTCGCTACGAATGCGATGGATGCAGATTGCTCGCCTTGTTCAAGGATAAACGTCCTGTGGCGGAATTTCTTTGGTTGCAGCAAAGCAGTTAGGGCGCTGAGAGCGTCGAAACTGAGTCGCATATCGTACATTCGTGCGATTTCGCGAGCTACGTCTTTTGAGTTGTCGGCTATTAGTCTCATTGTGTTTGTGTGTTAAGTGTGTGTTGTGTATGAATTGTTTCAGTAGTTTCTTGCGCCAAATATCAAGCTTCCCACTCTAATCATAGTGCTGCCTTCTTCGATAGCAATCTTGTAGTCTTCGCTCATTCCCATCGATAGTTCAGTGAACGAGTCTTCGTGACAGAAATGCCGCACTTTCAGTTCCTCGTATAGTTGCTTCACGGTTTTGAACTCTTCATGTATCTGTTCCTGATTGTCGGTATTGGTGGCCATACACATCAAGCCGCGTATTCGTACATGATGGAGGCTCTTCCAATCTTCCTCATCTAACATCGTCCTAAGTTCATCAGGCAGGAATCCGAACTTCGTCTCCTCCTTTGCTACATGAACTTGCAGCAAGCAGTCAACGGTCCGGCTGGCTTTTTCTGCCTGTTTGTCGATTTCCTTAAGCAGTTTTAGGGTATCGACAGCGTGAATCATCGCAACGTAGGGTGCAATGTATTTCACTTTGTTTGTCTGTAGATGCCCGATGAAATGCCACTCGATATCTTTGGGCATCACATCGTGTTTGGCATCCATTTCCTGAACATGACTTTCTCCGAAAATACGCTGTCCTGCATCGTATGCCTCACGTAGCATCTCTACAGGGTGGTATTTCGAAACTGCTACTAATTTCACCTTCGTGTCCTTCAGTTCGTTGAGCAGTCGGTTCAGGTTTTCTTGCGTCGTCGTCATTATTCTTTCACTTCAAATGGGAACACGTCGAGCAACGGTGTTTCCTGTATCGATGCAATTTCGTAATCGGCCATTGTGCCCTTCATGCCTTCTACAAAACGGTCAAGTGCTCCGCGGAAGTTCGCTGCCTGTACCAGCATGTAGTTAGCTGTACGTTTCTCTGTTTGAGTCTTCTCGTCGAGGGTGATGAAGTTACACTTCACCTTGTACCATTTGTCTGCATCGTCAGCTTCATTGATGAATAGTTCACTAATCTTTGCGGGAGTGATATTCTTTATTTCTATCATACCATTGAAAAATGGAGATACTTCTTTCGTGATTCTCGCTTCTGCATCGGTGAAACTCATTGCGTCCACCAGATATGATTCTGGCTTACTCTTCGTCATGCCATTCTCTGTAACTTTCTCACCAGTTACCTTACATTCAAACCAGTTTCCTAACATTTTTCTTTTCCTTTCTATGTTCTTAAAAAATCTGTGCAAAATTACGGAGTTTCGTCGAGATTACCAAATATTTTAAGAAGAAAGTACGAAAAAAAGTTTTCCCACATGAGCGATGCAGTCATAGTGGTTGATTGAAAGGGTAGAAGTGTACGAACGATTGCAGAATCCATACCAAATGGTGAGTGTTCCTAACCTCAAAAAAATGCTCCATAGGGAATGTCATTAATATAATAAGGTGAATACTACTTCACCTCGCCTTCACCTCGCAGGTAATTCCTAGGTAAGAAATCGATAATAATGACACGTAGCAGAGAAAATCGGTACAAAGTAGCTACATCGTAATAGTGCAAATTTGATAAAAAGGTAGTAGTAATACAACCTTTTCGAGTAGATTCTGCATGTTTTTTCTGTTCGAATTCGTAAATAATACAAAGCTGGATATATATTTTAACTGGCGTATTCTATAGCTTCGCTTCAGCATGGAGAATCTTTCCAACTATTATACCACGCAAAAGCTCTAAAAGATATTGCTGCGGATTTTTTAGAATCTTTCTCCGTGTGCTATATATCCTTTTGCTGAAATGTACGAATAATAGTTCTGATGTGTGGTTGTTCTGAAACAGAGTGATGGCAGAATTATTACAAGGCGATTTCTTGCTTTTTTTGCAGCCCCTAGGGGTAACAAAATTTTCCCTTAAGGGGAATTTGTGTTCACGCTTTGCAACATAGATTTCCATTAGGAAAAGAAAAATGCTCAATGGAACGAAATCATTTACAATGAATGAAGGTGTAATGAGGATTATCGGTTTCCGATTTTTCCAAAGGTGGCCGACTGGTAATTTCTAAGGCTATGAGGCGCAAATAAACAAAAGCTCATGCGATTTTACTGAAAAAAATGTTAATACATTTTGTTTTGCAGCATTCATTCACTATTTTTTTCTTAACTTTGCACACAAAAGGAGATTATACATGGAAAGAGAAGCATTAAAACAAGAGATTCGCCGTATGTGCCGCGAGAAAAATGCGGTGATACTGGCGCACTACTACACGGAAGGTGAGGTGCAGGACATTGCTGACTTCGTGGGCGACTCGCTCGCTTTGGCTCAGTCGGCAGCGAAGACCGAAGCCGACATCATTGTGATGTGTGGTGTACACTTCATGGGTGAGACCTGTAAGATTCTTTGTCCCAACAAGAAGGTCATCATTCCCGACCTCAATGCTGGTTGCTCGTTGGCAGATAGCTGCAAGGCTGAGGACCTGAAGGCTTACATCGACGAACATCCTGGCTACAAGGTGGTTAGCTATGTCAACACGACAGCTGCGGTAAAGGCGTTGAGCGATGTGGTTGTGACGAGTTCGAATGCTCGCAAGGTGGTCGAAAGCTATCCCAAGGACGAACGTCTCATTTTTGGTCCTGATAAGAATCTCGGAGCCTATATCAACAGCATCACAGGACGTGATATGTTGCTGTGGAACGGAGGTTGTCATGTTCATGGACGCTTCTCGTTGGAGGCAATTCTTCAGTTAAAGAAAGAGCATCCAGAGGCTAAGGTGTTGGTACATCCCGAATGTCCTGCAGCCATTCAAGCTGTGGCTGATGAGATTGGTTCGACAGCAGGATTGCTCAACTATGCCATCCACGATGAGGCGCAGGAGTTTATTGTTGCGACCGAAAGTGGTATCTTGCATAAGATGTTGCAGGCATGTCCCGATAAGCAGTTCTACCCAGCACCTCCAGAGGTGACTGAAGGGGTAGGGTGTAGCTGCAATGAGTGTAGCTACATGCGTCTGAACACCCTTGAGAAACTCTATGAGGCTCTCAAGAACGAGACGCCTGAGATAGAGGTCGATGCAGAGTTGGCTGCAAAAGCTGTTCTGCCAATCAATAAGATGCTGGAACTCTCGAAATAAACAACCGTCATGAAGTCTGTTGCAGCTTTAGTGTCGGGAGGCGTTGATTCCGCTGTCAGCGTGTACATGCTGAAAGAGCAAGGTTACGATCCGCACCTATTCTATATCAAGATAGGGCCTGACCGCGATACGGAATGGAACTGCACATCTGAGGAGGATGTGGAGATTTGTCGTTGGTTGGCCAAGCGGTTCGGATGCAAATTCGACATTATCGACCTTCACCGCCAGTATTGGGAGCAGGTCGTAGGGTACACGATGGAGAAAGCTCGTTTAGGATTGACACCCAATCCCGATGTGATGTGCAACAAGCTCATTAAGTTCGGTTGCTTCGAACAGGAGGCAGGCAAGGACTTCGACTTCACAGCGACAGGACATTATGCTCAGACGGCTGTAGTTGACGGTAAAACTTGGTTAGCAACAAGCCCCGATCCCGTGAAGGACCAAACCGACTTCCTCTGTCAGATTGACTCGCTACAAGTGTCGAAACTCATGTTCCCCATCGGACACCTGTGGAAACACGAAGTTCGGGATATTGCTGCCCGCGAGCACCTGCTCAATGCCCAGCGTAAGGATAGTCAAGGCATCTGTTTCTTGGGCGACATCGATTTTCGCGACTACATCAAAGCCCATCTGGGTGAGAATCCAGGCGATGTGCGTGAATTGGAGACAGGTCATAAGATTGGACAGCATCGAGGGCTGTGGTTCTATACTATCGGTCAGCGTAAAGGATTGGGATTTGGAGGAGGACCTTGGTTTGTGGTCAAGAAGAACATAAAGCGCAATATTCTGTTCGTTTCGCACGGCTATGACCCAGAGAAAGTGTACAAGGATCACATCCGCATGAACGACTTCCACTTTATCACGGAGAATCCGTGGGAGGGAACACTTGCTACAGACATCCCTATCACGTTCAAGATACGACATACGCCCGAATATCTCAAGGGAACCATTCGTCAGGAAGATGACGGTTCGTGGTTCATTCAGGCAGAAGAGAAAATTCATGGTGTGGCACCAGGACAGTTTTGTGTGGTGTACGACAAGGATCATCATCTGTGCTATGGAAGTGGAGAGATTTCTTAAGTTGAAAGTTGAAAATTGAAAGTTGACAATTGAAATACGTAATCGACATACACGAAGCAGTGGCTCGCAATCCGATATACAGAATGGCGGAGCCTGTGAACCTCCAACTCTTGGAGGGTGAACAGTTGGCTATTGTAGGTGATAATGGTGCAGGGAAGAGCATGCTGGTGGACATCATCACAGGTGCCCATCCCATCATTGACGACGGGCGTGGAAGCTATATCCACTACGATTTTTCGCCTCGAACGTCGAAGATGGTGTATGAGAACATCAAGTACATCACGTTTCAAGACGCTTACGACGGAACAGAAGGTTACTATTATTACCAAATCAGGTATAACCATACGGAGTTTGACGATAGCCAGCAACTGTTTCTCCTCTCGAGTGGAGAGTTGCGCAAGTATCAGCTGAAGAAAGCGATGGAAGGCAATCCACGAGTGCTCATTCTCGACAATCCGTTTATCGGGCTTGACGTTGATGCTCGCTCCTATTTGGCTGAGACGCTGAAGATGCTGACCAGCACTACCGATTTGCAACTCATCATCATCCTCTCGAAAACCGACGATATGCCCGATGTGGTGACTCACGTCGTAGAGGTGAAGGAACATAGAGTGGGGCAGAAAGTGACGAAAGACGAATGGATGCGTCCGTCCGTTCCTCAGATGGTGTTATCTGTAGAAAAAGAACAAGCCATCCTCGACCTTCCCTACGAAGACGAGATGAACGCACAAATCGAGCCAGGAACGCAACAGGTAGTTGATTTCCGCAAAGTAACCATACAATATGGCGAGCGTGTCATTCTGAATGGTCTTGACTGGACGGTGATGAATGGTGAACGCTGGGCTTTGACAGGTCCGAACGGATCGGGCAAAAGTACGCTACTCAGTCTTGTCTGTGCTGATAATCCACAAGCCTATGCCAATGATATCGTTCTCTTTGGCCGTCAACGAGGAACGGGAGAATCGATTTGGGACATTAAACACCATATCGGTTATGTCTCGCCCGAGATGCATCGAGCCTTTCTGCGCGATTATCCAGCCATCGAGGTCGTTGCGAGCGGTTTGCACGATGCTGTGGGGCTTTATAAGCGTCCACGTCCCGAGCAGATGAGTATCTGTGAGTTTTGGATGGACATCTTTGGAGTCCTCCACTACCGCGATACGTCTATGCTCAAACTCTCGAGTGGTGAACAGCGATTGGTGCTTTTGGCACGGGCGTTCGTGAAAGACCCCTCTCTGCTCATCCTCGACGAACCCTTACATGGGCTTGATTTGACGAATCGTAGGTTGGTAAAGGATGTCATCGAGACATTCTGCCAACGAAGCAATAAAACACTTGTGATGGTAACTCATTATCAAGAAGAATTCCCAAAATGCATACAACAAACTAAAAAACTAATAAAAAACCCATGAAAAGAATTGTATTATCTATTACAGCCATGTTGCTGACGTTTGCAACATTTGCACAGAATCAGTTGCTACCTAATCTGGTATATAGTCAGGAACCGGCAGTCATCAAAGGTCAAATCATCGGTATTCCAGCATCAATGGAGTCAATCAACATCGTAATGACACCTTCGTGGACAAGCGATGAGATTGGTCAGACAGTTGCGCTCGATTCCAATGGTAAATTCGAGGCTAAGTTCGATGCTTGTGTCACCTCGATGGCGATGATTCGTCTTGGTGCACGTAACGAAAAACGTTTCTACATCACCCCAGGACAAGAGGTGAAAGTGACTGTCGATATGTCTAACGATAATGTGACGTGTGAAGGTCCTTTGGCTGCCTTGAACAACTCGATGGCGAATTACTATAATGAATTCCGCGAGCAAAACCTCAATGCAGAAATCAATGGTCAGGGCATCTCGAATCTGCGTGGATTCACAGTTGCTCAGTATCGTGACAAACTGATGGAACTTTATAATAAAGGTGTGAAGAAACTCAACGACGACAACCGCCTTTCTCCTGAGTTCCGTGAGTACATGATGCCCCATTATCAGTTCCTCACCATCGCTTTGCTGACTGGTTACGAGCGTCTGTTGAAGTATGCCAACGGAGGTCAGGGTGAGTACAAGAAAACAGCCGATTACTACGATCCTGTCAAGGGTTGGAACTTCACCAACCAGAATGGCTACCTGTATCAGAGCGGTGGTTCGGTAGAGGGAACATCAGCTCAGGTCAGTCGTGAAACAGGTGCGATGCTTACCTATCCGGCTTCTGCCCGTCAGGTCATTGCTGCAAGGAAATACATGACTGGGCTTGAAACACTCAAACCTCTCACCGATGACCAGCTGCGTGGTGTCAAGGCACAGTGTCCTGCTTTCGAGAAGATGCTCCTTGCACAGAACGAGGCAACCAAGGCACGTATTGCAGAGAACGAGAAGAACAACCTGTTCAACATCAAGTCCATTCCTGAGTCACTCACAGGCGCAGATGTCTTCAAGGCAATCATAAAGGATTACAAGGGAAAGAAAATACTCGTCGATTTCTGGGCAACATGGTGCGGACCTTGCCGCCAAGCCATGCAAACCATCCTACCTGTCAAGGAAGAACTCTGGGGAAAGGTTGCGTTCGTATATGTGACAGGCGAGACAAGTCCTAAGGCGCTGTGGAACAAGATGGCACCCGATATTCATGGCGACCACTATTACGTCACAGCAGCTCAATGGGAGACGCTCTTGAAGCAGTTCGGCGTTCAAGGCATCCCTGCTTATGTGGTTGTGGGAGCAGACAATGAAGTCGTGACGAAACACATTGGCTATCCAGGTAATGATGTGATTTTAAATGAATTGAAATAATGAGAAAACTATTTGTCATACTTACGCTACTCGTTGCAGTAGGCGCAGGCGCAAAGAGCCGTTTGGAGCACATGCTCGACATCAAGTACGGCTCGGAGCCTGCTCGCATCAAAGGTCTCATCAAGGACTACACCACCAAGCACAAGGAGGTAATGTTATGCTCGTATGTGGCATTCGGCTCAAACGAGAGTACTACCGCTAATTCGGTCATATCGACCATGTATCCGAGCGAGCCGTCTGACGGTACGTTCGAATTGGAGATACCTGTCAAGTTCACCGATCGTGTGTCGCTGACTTTCCGTGACCACACCTATATCATCCTCCTGGCTCCTGGCGAGGAAGTGAACATGAAAATCGAGATGAAGCTCTTGGAGAATCCCAATCCGAAGAAACCCGCTGTGGTGTTCTCAGGCTATCTGGCAGACTTCAACAACGACCTCTATCAGTATGGAGGGGAGTATGAGTCGATGAAGATTCTCGAGCCTATTCAGAGTCGAGAGGGATTGGATAAGTTGCGTGGCCTTTCTGTGTCACAATACCGCGATTTCGTCCTCAAGCTCTACGAAGATGCAAAGAAGAAGATGATGGCCGACAAACGCCTCTGCGGTGCATTCAAGGAGTATGTCGATGCAACCTATCAGTACCAGACAATCATTAAGACGCTGCTCTACAACACCACGCTCAATGTGGCAAACGAGACGGAGAAAACCTATGAGCGTCCTGCTGATTATTACGACTATCTGCAAACCATGCAGCCATTCGCCAATGTGGCTCATTTCTACACCATGAGTACACTCGCTGCCTTGCAGACATGCAATCTTGTAAAGAACTTCTCCAGTCAGACTAATCTCAAGATACACCCCTCAACCCGTCAGTTGCAGACCGCCAATAAGTATTTGCAGTCGATAGCCGAGTTCAACGAACTCAATGTGGCAGACATCGAAACCATCAAGAACGAATGCCCCGGATTGAGCGATGCCATCCTTCTCCAGAACGATATGCTGCTGCAGCGTATCGAGGCAGCCAAATACAGCACATCCTATAAGATTGTGAATATCGATGAGAACCTTACGGGAGGAGACATCTTCAAGGCACTCATCGCCCCCTATAAAGGAAAACCCCTGTTGGTCGATTTCTGGGCAACATGGTGCGGTCCTTGTAAGGCAGCAATGAAGACCATTCAACCCGTCAAGGAAGAGCTGGCAGGCAAAGTCAATTTCATCTACGTCACAGGTCCGTCAAGCCCTAAGAAAACATGGGAGATGACCATCCCCGACATTCATGGCGACCACTACTATGTGACCGAATCACAGTACTCCGAACTCCTCAAGCAGTTCGACAGCAACGGCATCCCCACCTATGTCATCGTCGATAAGGAAGGGAATGTGAAGAACAAGTATATCGGGTATCCCGGCAATGAAGTAATGGAGGAGCAGTTAAGATGAAAATACTATACTTTCACGGTTTCGCATCTTCAGGAGCAACAGGAACCGCAGAGACACTGCGTAGATTGCTACCCGAAGTAGAGGTGATTTCACCCGATATCCCCGTAGATCCGACAGAAGCCCTGCCATATCTGCGTAGTTTGTGCGAGCAAGAAAAACCCGACCTCATCATCGGCACATCCATGGGAGCCATGTATGCCCAGCAGATGTTCGGCTATAAGAAGATTTGTGTGAATCCCGCATTCAACATGTCAACCATGTCCAAGGTGTTCAAGACAGGCGAACACAAGTTCCTCAATGGACGTAAGGACAACCAGAAGACCTTCAAGATCACCAAGGAAATCATTCAGAAGCACAATATGATGGAACGTCAGCAATTCAAGGGCATCACACCCTTTGACAAGGAGAATACCTACGGATTGTTTGGCATTCACGACACCACGGTCAATACCTACGATCTGTTCAAGAAGTATTACAAGAATGCACAGCGGTTCGATGGCGAACATCATCTCAACGAGAAAGCATTGAAGACAGCCGTCGTACCCCTTGCAAAACAAATATTAGGATTATGTTAATCATTGGAATCGCAGGTGGTACAGGAAGCGGAAAGACCACTGTTGTAAACAAAATTATCGAGGCATTACCCGAAGGTAGTGTTGCCGTAATTCCGCAAGACTCATACTATAACGACCAGAGTGACCTGCCGCTCGAGGTGAGGAAACAAACTAACTTCGACCATCCCAATGCGTTCGACTGGCCGCTCTTCTCTCAGCAGATTGAAGACCTGAAGTCGGGAAAAGCCATCGAACAACCCACCTATTCCTATATCACGTGTACGCGCCTGAGCGAAACCGTACATGTCGAACCCAAGGATGTGATCATCGTCGAAGGCATCATGAGTTTGTACGACAAGAAACTGCGTGACCAGATGGATCTGAAGATATTCGTCGATGCAGGAGCCGACGAGCGCCTGCTGCGAGTCATCGTTCGCGATATGGCAGAGCGAGGACATCCCCTCGACATGCTTGTCAACAAATATCGCAATGTGTTGAAACCCATGCACGATGAATTCATCGAACCCACGAAGCAATATGCCGACATCATCATCCCCAATGGAGGAAACAACGAACAAGCCATTCAGATGATGAGTAAGTTCATCCTAGGGCAGCTCCGAGAGCAAGAAGCATTAAAGCACGCCAATCACTAATGGCGTGTTTTTAGTTTAGAGTTTAGAGTTTAGTGTTTAGAGTTGAGAACCTTGAACTATGAACCTTGAACCCTTAACTTTTAACTTTTAACTTTTAACTCTCAACTCTAAGCTCTCCCCTTGAACCCAAAAAGGAGAGCCTCGACTCTCCTTTTTCTATTTATACATCCGCAACGAGCGGAGACGTTAGCAGCATGCCTGCAGCGCTGATGAGCCGAGCAAGGCTCCCAATACGGTGATGATGAATCGGATGATCTCTACTACCGCTTTCTTCTAGGCTGCAAAGAATGGAGGTGCTGCTTTTGGTCAAGAGATGATTATCCACAAAGGAAAACTTGTGCCGATAAAACGCAAGGATACCAACATAAATCAGTTTAGGGCTTTATGTGAGATAGAGGGTAGGTTGTGTGTGGCAGAATCGAATACTCTTATCCCGTTTGGTCAATTCAAGCAATTGTTACTGGAGGCAGGAGCCACAGAAGCGCTCTATATGGATATGGGTAGAGGATGGAATCATGCTTGGTATCGAAACAAAGGACAAGTGGTAGAACTTCATCCCAAGAAACATAATTACTGCACCAATTGGATTACATTCTATCAGGAGAAATGACATGGGAACGGGAACAATATGGTTTCAGATTTCAAGATACAATAATCAACTAAAAGCACGCCATTAATGATTGGCGTGCTTTGTTATGATTGGGTAGGGGTGTTAGAACTTCACTTTCTTGAGTTCTTTCTTGAAGTCTTCGGCTACTGAGTTGGCATCTGTCGAACCGTTTGCTATTGCGGTCTTGACTGCGTTGTAGTAGGCGTATCCCATACCTGTGGTGAGGAGGGATGCTGTTACAGCACTGATGGTGCCTCCGATGACAGATCCTGCACCTGGGATGAGTTTGATGAGTCCGCGTACGACTGCGCGTCCTGTGATGGTGGCTCCTAGCACACCTGCTGCACTTGATACGAGGGTTGTGAGGAATGCGCGGTCGGCGTCTATCTTCATGACTTTTGTAATGCTTGCCATCATACCGATTTGAACTGGCGCCAGAAGAACCGCATCACTGAAGGGAATGGGAGTCGCCCCAACTGCCGCAGCACTACTCGCTGCAACTGCAATGATTTTATCCACTGCTTTTTTGGTGATTTTCTCGTTTACTTTCTGTGATGCTGCAAGTGCTGCTTTTGCGATGTCGGGTACGATTTCGTAGGTGTGGTCGATGAGTTCCTCAAGGCCGAATGCCGGAATGGTTCCGATGGGGGTTTCGTAGGGTAGGGCAAGCACACGAATGACGTTCGTGGCATTGTGGCATTCTTCTTTCACGATGTTGTAGAAGTCAAGGGTGGTATCTACGGATTTGGTGAGTACGACTACGACGGGTATCTCTGTTGCCAATTCGTTGATGAACTCTATTTCTGCCTTTTCCACGCGCTTTCCATCGTTACTGATGCAGAACCATGCAAGATGGATTTGTTTCTTCGTGTCGCCTTCTGCCTTACGTTTCTCTATCTCTGATTTCAGCTCTGAGATGATGGTTCGGTAGTTCCCTAATTCGAAACCTTTGGTGTCGAAAATGTGTACTGGCTCGCCTTCTTTGGAGTATTCTTTGGTTGTCTGGGTGACGGGCTTACCTACTCCTGTCTCAGCAAGGTCGCCTTTGAAGACAGCATTGACGAGTGTGCTTTTGCCTACTCCCGTCTTTCCTGCAATGATGATGTTGACTTGACCGATTTTCTCAATAGCTTCATCGATGATTTGCTTTATATTGAGTGCTTTGGCACTATCGGCAACCTCGTTGATGATGGGTGCCTTCTCCTGAATGGTTTTGGAGCCTTTGATGATGTCAGTAATCTTGTTCATGTTATTGGGTATTAAGGATTAAACGAATTGATGAACTGTTTGAGCAGTTCGGTTTCTCCTGCAACGATGACGATGTCGTCGGGTTCGAACACTTCTTGTGGTTCGGGATTCATGAGGTAGTCGTTGCCTCGTTTGATTCCCATGACGATGCAGTGGGCTTCATTGCGTATGTTTGACTCGATGATGGAGCGACCGATCAGTGGGTTTCCTTCCTCGAGGGTGAAGTTTTCAAGGGTGACATGTTCGCGTGTATCGGGTTTCTCTTTCATGATGCTGCCATCGATCATCTGTTTGAACTTGTCGATTTGTTCGTCTGACCCTGCTACGACTATTTGGTCGCCTGGATATACATGTTTGCTTCCTCCTGGTATGTTGGTAAACACGCCTGCACGTATGATTCGTACGATGCTCACGCCCGAGTGCTTGCGTACGTTGAGCTGGCTGAGGGTTTTCCCGCTAAATGACGAGTCGGCAGGTAGGGTGAAGGTGGAGATGTGGATATCGTATGGGAGCAGTGAACTCTCGAATGCTTTTGTGAAAGGACGGCGTTTGTCTGCCGACACTTCGCGAGCTGTGAGATTTTTGTTGAACTGTTCCTCCAAACCGCGTGAACGTCGTTTGACGCTACGCGACATCATGATGATGACAATGAGTAGCAATGATATGCCAATCAGCATACCTGATGTGAGGGTGAAGATACGAACGATGGCGTACGACACAACTCCGACACCGATGAGGATGCGTAGCAGCAGCAAACCTGCTAACCATGCTTTCTGTCCATTACCCGAATTCCATAGTATTTTGGCTTCTTTTGAGTTTCGATGTCGCGAAGCGATATTATATATAAAAGGTGAGCAGCTACCAATGATGATGACGAGTGCGATGATCTTCATGACCAAGAGTGCTGTGTCGGGCATGAGGAATGAGTTGAGCCACGTGGCTTTCGAGAGAATGAACGGGCAGATGGCTCGGAAATAGACGAGGTAGATGAATGCTGTGATGATGCCTGATACAATCATCGTGACACCTACCTTGCGCAGATAGGTCTTCCAAATGCTGTCGGACGATACGGTGTTCTTACGCTGTGCGTAGTTTTCGATGAAGAGTTTGATGCCAGGGCTGAGATGCTTGTTCAGGTAGTTCTCTGCAGGATCTGCGAGACGCATGATGAACGGTGTAAGGAAGGTCGTAATGACAGAAACAGCAACGACGATAGGGTAGAGGCTCGATTCCGTTACGCCTGCTGTCTGTCCGAAGTCGGCAATGATGAATGCAAACTCTCCGATCTGCACTAAGGTGAAACCTGTCTGCAAACTGACTTTGAGCGATTGACCAGAGAGCAGTGTTCCGAGGGACGCAAATATGATTTGTCCGATGATGACGGTGAGGGTGATGATGACGATAGGTAACCAATATTGCAGCAACAACTCCGGATTGATCATCATGCCGACTGATACGAAGAAGATGGAACCAAATACATTCTTGATGGGCAATACGAGATGCTCAATGCGTTCGGCTTCGATGGTTTCTGCTAAAACGGAACCCATGACAAAGGCACCAAGTGCAGAACTGAACCCTGCTCCGATAGCAAGCAACACCATGCCGAGACAGAGTCCTATTGTAAAGATAGTGAGGGTTTCGTCGTTCAGGTGTTTGCGGAATTTCTTGAGGAACGTTGGGATAATGGCAATACCGACAACGAACCAAAGTACGAGATAGGCAATCAGCTTGCCAAGCTCCATGAGCAGCTGAGTTCCTGCAAACTGTTTCTCAACAGCAATCGAAGATAGTAGCACCATCAACACCACGGCAAACAGGTCTTCGACAATCAGTATGCCGAATGCTACCTTCGCAAACTTATGGCTGCCGAGGTTCAAGTCCTCGATGGCTTTGAACACAATCGTGGTAGAAGACATACAGAGCATGCCTCCGAGGAAGAGGGAGTTGATTTCGTCCCATCCCAGAATTCTGCCAAGTAGGAAACCGACAGACATCATCCCTACAACGACGGTTCCGGCAGCAATCAGAGCAGTACTTCCGACCTGAAGCAATTTCTTGAAACTGAATTCCAATCCCATTGCAAACAACAGGAATAAGACTCCAATCTCGCCCCACATATCAACACTTGCTTCATCGTCAATCCATGACTGGCCACACATATATGGACCAGCAATCATTCCGGCTACGATGTATCCAAGAACGACCGGCTGTTTAAAAAACTTAAACAGCAAACTGGTGATTCCAGCAGTCAGCATGATGATGCAAAGGTCATGAATCATAAGCAGTACTAAAGGCTATAGTGAAAAATAATTTGGCTTACTTGAGCAATTGCACCACCTCTTCTTCAAGAGATGTGGTGACTTGATTGCTTCGTTTCACCAATTCGTTGTTGCGATTAATTAAGAAATAGGTGGGCAGATTACTCACTCCGTACATGTTCATTGAAGAACCATCGGTCTCATGAACACATATCCAAGGTAGCTTTTCGCACGATAGTTTCCAGAAATGGATATCATCGTCGAGAGCCACTTGATAGATCTCGAATCCTTTCGAATGATATTGCTCATAGAGTTGGCGCATCTTTCGTGTACGTTCAGGCGATTCGGGAGCCCCGTAAAGGGTGAAGTCGAGCATCACCACCTTTCCCTTCAAGTCGGTCAGCCGATGAATGGTGCTTTTGATATCGGGCAAAGCTACATCAATGAGACCAACTTCGCTGATTTTTGATTCATCGAGATTGACTACCTTTTGCATTGTTGGAGCGGTATTCTCCATTCCTTGAATGGCCATGTTGCAAATCTGCTCCGTACGTTTTGCATCAGGATAGAGGCCGTCCCATGCTGTCGCAATGGTTGCATAGCATTTTACATCATCGCGATTGTAGAGGGGGTTGAACAGTTGATAAGTGGAATGAAGGTCTGTAATCGATTGACACACGGCATAGTATGCGTATGCCTGTTGAGGCTCTTTGAAGATGTAGTTGGTCTTGATATACTCTTTGTAGTCCTTCAATAGTGTGTTGATGCTATCGGTTATGTCGCCAGGATACATTGATGAATGTTGTTCGAGGGCGATGATCTGACCTTGCAGTTTTGACTGCAGTTGTGCAATCTCTTTAATTTTCTGACTATTGTACGACCCTTCAACGCTGTAGTCGCTACTGAATTTGGAACGCTGGGCAGTGAAGGCGACCGTTTCTGTGGAGTCGATTGCAAAGTTGATACGTTCTTCGCCAAGACGGAGTGCATAAAACTCCGGGTTGGAAGGTGCGTCGGCTTTGAATTGAAACTGCCCGTCTGCCTTGAGCTTGACGGAGTCGATACATTGTATGCCCTCAAGAGTCATTGCTTCCAGATACAACATTTCTCCCTTCGCTTCCTCGACAGCTCCTTCAACGCAAAACTGAGGTTGATTGTTGCATGAAGTGAACGCAATTGCTCCTGCCATGCTGATGAAATATGTGAATGTCTTGATGTTCATGATGAATCACTTGTTGCTTTTGTGAGCGCAAAATTAGTAAAAAAAGTGAAAAGTGAAAAGTGAAAAATGAAAAATATGAAGAAAAACGTAAATAGTAAATTGCTAAATGGTAAATTATTTGTATCTTTGCACGATTTTTTATGTTATAACATATATATTAAGTTTAAAAGATGAATGTAATTACGAAGACAGTCTCATTGCCTGACGGACGTGAAATCAGCATTGAGACAGGAAAGTTGGCAAAACAAGCCGATGGTTCTGTGATGCTCCGCATGGGCAACACTATGCTCCTGGCCACTGTTTGTGCCGCAAAAGATGCCGTACCAGGAACAGATTTTATGCCACTCCAGGTAGAGTATCGTGAAAAGTATGCCGCAAACGGCCGATTCCCTGGAGGTTTTACAAGACGTGAAGGCAAGCCATCAGACGAGGAAATCCTCACATGCCGTCTTGTCGATCGCGCACTCCGTCCTCTGTTCCCTTCAAACTATCATGCAGAGGTGTATGTAAATGTGATTCTTTTCTCTGCAGACGGAGTTGATATGCCAGATGCACTCGCAGGATTCGCTGCATCAGCTGCTTTGGCATGTTCGGATATCCCATTCGAGGGTCCTATTTCTGAAGTACGTGTAGCTCGTATCAATGGTGAGTTTGTGATCAATCCTACGTTCGAGCAGCTGAAAGAAGCAGATATGGATCTGATGGTAGGAGCAACTGAAGAGAACATTATGATGGTTGAGGGTGAGATGAAGGAAGTGAGCGAACTTGATTTGCTTGAAGCATTGAAGGCTGCTCATGCTGCCATCAAACCTCAATGTCAGATACAGAAAGAACTCATGAAGGAACTCGGCACTGATGTGAAGCGCGAGTATTGTCATGAGGTAAACGATGAGGAACTTCGTGAGGCAGTCAAAAACGAATGCTATCAGAAGGCTTATGATGTGACTAAGCAGGGACTTGAGAAACATCAGCGTGCAGATGCATTCGAGGCTATCCGTGAGGAATTTAAAGAAGCTTATGCTGCTGCTCATCCAGACCTCTCAGAGGATGAACTTGAAGAGAAGAATACCTTGGTTGACAGATACTATGCTGACGTTGAGCGCGATGCAATGCGTCGTTGTATCCTTGATGAAGGCATCCGTCTTGATGGACGTAAGACCACTGACATCCGTCCGATTTGGTGTGAGGTAAGTCCACTCCCAGGACCTCATGGTTCTGCTATCTTTACTCGTGGAGAAACTCAGGCTCTCGCAACTGCTACACTCGGTACGAAGCTTGACGAGAAACTTGTTGATGGTGCGCTCGAGCGTTACAACATGAAATTCTTGCTCCACTATAACTTCCCTCCATTCTCTACCGGTGAGGCTAAAGCTCAACGTAGCACGGGACGTCGTGAGATTGGTCACGGTCATCTTGCTTGGCGTGGTATCAAGGGCCAACTTCCTGATGACTTCCCTTACACTGTTCGTGTCGTAAGTGATGTACTCGAGTCAAACGGTTCTTCTTCTATGGCAACCACTTGTGCAGGAACCCTCGCTTTGATGGATGCAGGTGTGCCAATCAAGAATCCTGTTGCAGGTATTGCGATGGGTTTGATTAAGAATCCTGGAGAGGAGAAGTATGCTATCCTTAGCGATATCCTTGGTGACGAAGACCACCTCGGAGATATGGACTTCAAGACAACAGGTACTGTCAATGGTATCACTGCTACTCAGATGGATATCAAGTGTGACGGTCTTTCTTACGAAATACTTGAGAAGGCATTGATGCAGGCAAAGGCTGGTCGTGAGCATATCATGGGTGAGATGATGAAGACGATTTCTGAACCTCGTCCAGACTTCAAGCCACACGTACCACGTATCGAGCAACTCATCATTCCTAAGGATATGATTGGTGCCGTTATAGGTCCTGGTGGTAAGATTATTCAGGCAATGCAGGAGGAGACTCAAACCGTTATCACTATCGATGAGGAAGACGGTGTAGGTAAGGTTCAGGTTTCTGCTCCTAACAAGGATGCTATCCAGCTTGCACTCAAGAAGATTAAGGCAATCGTTGCCGTTCCTGAGGTAGGAACTGTTTATCAGTGTAAGGTTAAGTCAATCATGCCTTATGGTTGTTTCGTTGAGTTCCTGCCTGGTAAGGAAGGATTGCTCCACATCTCGGAAATCGACTGGAAGCGTTTCGAGACAATGGAAGAGACAGGAATCAAGGAGGATGATGAACTCGAAGTGAAGTTGCTCGATATCGATCCTAAGACAGGCAAGTTCAAGTTGTCACGTCGTGCTTTGCTTGAAAAGCCCGAAGGTTACGTAGAGCGCCCAGAACGCCCAGCTCGTGGTGAGAAGGGTGGTCGTGGAGAACGTGGAGAGCGTGGCGACCGTCGTGAGCGTCGTGGTCATGGTGACCGTTCTCATCGTCAGGAGTCTCGTCACTCGGATGCTCCTAAGGGAGAATCATCTGAGTCTTCAGAGATTGGCGTAAAGAGTGCCCTCGACGATTTGTTGTAAAATCAACTTAATTTATTCATAAATCCCCTCTCGCATGAGGGGGGATTTCATTTTAATCAATACCAACATGAAGAAGATACTCATTCCTATTGCATGCGTTATTGCAACATCGTTTATGATTGCTTGTGGAATCGTACCTGATAATTCATCAACCAACGATTCCGATTCTCTGGTTCTTGACTCTATCGCTTTGGGTGATATGGAGTTTAAAACGGAAACTAAAGAGTTTACAGACAGCCTTGAACAAAACGATGTTAACATCAGCTATACGCTCAATCTTGATGTTCCTGTTTCTGGCAATCCAGTATTGGTCGACTCTATCAAAACGTGGATGCATCACTTACTGGGTAAGTCTTATGAGGGCGAAGTTAACTTTGACGACGAAATGCTCAACCACTATGCCCAGGAGTACTTCCAGGATTGTGATGAGGAAGGTATGTTTGACGGCTTTGGTGCTTATCTCGAACTCAATGTAACGATGGCAACCGATAGTGCCGACTTTGTCTCTTATCAGGTATCAGGTTATGACTATACAGGTGGTGCACATGGAATGCCTTTCTTCTATGGAGTGACATTCGACAAGGAGGATGGCTCTAAGTTGGGTTGGGATATCTTTGCAGATACCACCCAGTTAGCTCCAATTGTCAAGCAGCATATTGCAAGCTATTTCGACGAAACAGATCCGGAATCAGCTCTCGAGGAGTGTCTGTTCGATGGTGTTTACGACGATTTCCCTTTGCCATATAGCGATCCTTGGTTAGAAGCTGATGGTGTGAGATTCGTCTATAGTGCTTACGAAATTGCTCCATTTGTGGCTGGTATGCCAGAATGTACGATTCCATACAAGAAAGTAGAAAAGTATCTCTCTGATAAGGCAAAGAAACTGCTCCAGAAGTAACGAAGCTATATCTGCTGAAACAAAGCAGATAGTGTCGTTTCGATATTCTTTTTTGCAACTTCAGGTCTCATCGCTTCAGCCAATGATAGGTCGGGTGGTGAGACCTGAATAATTTTATCCCAAGGAAACATTCCGTTAATGACCTCTGGCACTGATTCGTGCGCCTCATTATTAACTGACATCTTTAATTCCTTGCTTATCTGTCCGCAAATGGCAAAGCAAGGTATCCCCAACTCTTTTGCTTTCAACGCGATACCGTATGGGGCTTTTCCTTGAAGTGTTTGACTGTCTATTTTTCCTTCGCCAGTAATGACCAACGAAGCATCAGCTAGGTGTGTCTTGAAGTCATAGAGGTCTAATAGCCAATCGATGCCTTGAACCATTCTGTGGTGCTTCATGCTCATCAATGCAGCTCCGATTCCGCCTGCTGCTCCAGCTCCAGGCAGATTGATGATTGATGTGCCCGTAGTGTTTTCCAACTCTTTTCCGAAAGCAAGGTTTCGAGCCTCCAACTGAGGCAACATGTCCTCCGTAGCTCCTTTCTGGCGTGCAAACATATACGTGGCACCAGTAGGACCGCAGAGTGGGGCAGATACATCTGAGGCAATGATAAACTCGCATTCATCAAGGTGTGGAGTTCCTTTCAGCGCTTCCAATAATCCACTTCCGCAGTCGTTTGTGGACGAGCCTCCTAATCCGATAATCAGGTGGTTGATTCCTTTCAAAATAAGATGGTGTATCATCTCGCCCACTCCGTAGCTGCTGGTCATCTGCGGATTGCGTTCGTTTGGAGCCAGTCGAGTCAGGCCTATCGTGGATGCAACGTCCATCACACCCCATTTCCCGTCAATCACTCCATAGTGGGTGCGTATCGTTCTCATCAGTGCATCATGGCCATCTGTTTCTATCCATTTACCACCTTTTGCTTTGGTTACTGTTTCAGCAAATCCTTCCCCTCCATCCGAAATGGCAAGCACTTTCGTAGCCACCTTTGGTTGGGTGGAGCGGATTGCTGCGCAAACGGCTTCAGCTACTTCGAGGCTGGTCAGCGATCCTTTAAAAGAATCTGTTGCGATGATAATCTTTTCCACTATTCTCAATATCCGTCTCGTCCGATTTTGTCTCGCCATTCCTGAGTTTCAACTCGTTGATATATCCAGCAGTAAAGATACCTGACGGAAGTGCAATAACAGCGATGCCTACAATTGACGAGATGATACTGATGACTCGCCCTGTGTCCGAAATCGGATAGATGTCGCCGTAGCCAACCGTCGTGAGTGTGCAAGCAGCCCAATAGAATGCATCGAAGAAGTCGTTGAATAGTTCCTCTCCTGTCGCTGGGTTTACAGGAGCTTCGACATTGAACATAATCAGCGCTGTGATGAAAATATAGAAAATGGCGAGCGAAAGTACTGTGAACAGAAATTGTTTTTGCTTCTTGATGACTGTGAGAATGATTCCCAGAGGTTCGTAATACCTGATGACCTTAATCAGTCGGAGTATCTTCAGCAGACGTGACACTCTGGCAATCTTGAATGTTGGAGTCAGCAGGTTGATGGTTGGTAATATGGATAGCAGGTCGATGATGGCCATTGGGGTGAAAGGATAGAAGAGATAGACCTTCCAACCCTTCTTCCCTGTGCGGACTCCTGCTGTTATCCATCTTAGAATATAATCGACTACATAGCAGATACACGAGATGATATCGAAGTAGATGAATATCTTGTGTTGTGTTCGGAACATCAGCGGAAAGATACCCATAGCGATTGCTAACAACATAACCACATCGTACACTCGTGAAATCCGATTTCCGATTCTTGGTTCGATGATATTGTAAATCTTTTCAAGTGTCATATCGGAACGTATATGTATGTTTCGTCTGCAAAGATAAAGCATTTATTTGAAACCACCAAATCTCATGGGGTAATTTTTGCTGCCCCTAAGGGAAAATTTTGTTACCCCTAGGGGCTGCAAGTTTTTTGTGCTCGTACAAACAATTGTTCCTATTCGTTCGAAAATGGTCAAAATATGCCTAATATTAATAATAATGTGTCTATTTATAGTTATTTTTTTTTGTGCATTGATTTTTTTTTACGTTCTTTGCACTTGAATCATGATCAAATCTGAGCAAAACGAATAAAACCTTATGAATATGAAACGAATCGTAATCAGTTTGACACTGTTGGCAATAGTTGCAACAGGTGTAAATGCGCAGAGTTTTCTCAACCGTCTGCGCGATCGTGCTGTAAATGCAGTTACGAATACCATTGAAAATAAAGTAGAGAATGCTGCTCAGGAAGCAACCGAAGAGGTGCTCTCTGGTAAGAAATCGAAGAAGAATAATGATTCGGACGACGAAGAAGCCTACGAGGAAGAAACTCCTTCCAAGCAGAAGAAGACCGCTAAGGGCGAAGAGGTGAAGAGCGATTTCGTGGCAGGTACAACCGTCATCTTCCAGGACGACCTTGCTCGTGAGAAGATGGGTGAGTTCCCATCGAAGTGGGACTTGATAGAAAACAATGTCGAAGTGGCTCGTATGAATGGCAAGATGGCTATCAAGTTTGAGCATGGTTCTAGCACGGAAATCACTCCGTTGCTCGAAAACGACAACAAGAAATATCTGCCTGAGGTCTACTCGCTGGAGTTCGATTTCTTCGTGACCGGTAAAGAAGACCATACTTCTGCTTACAAACTGGTTCTGCATCCTGCTGATGGCGGAGATGATAGCGATGTCTTCATTGGTCGGGAGAATCTCAATTGGCGGATTATGAAACCTAATGGTAACGATGTTGTTGACGGAAATGCTTCTATCGAGGATATGATTGAAGTGAATGACTGGAACCACTTCGCTCTGTCGTTCAACAAGCGTGCGTTGAAGGTGTATATAAACGACAAACGTTTCATCAATATTCCGAATGCGAAAGCGATGGACTGGTTCTCTGTTTGCACAGAGTTCTGGGAGGATCACATCGACTACATCACCAATATCCGTTTAGCAAAGGGTGGAGGCGAGTTGTATGACCGTGATGCACAGACCATGACCGCAGTTGAGAAAGCAATTGCTGAGACAGGTAAGTTCGTAACCAACAACATCCTCTTCGAAACAGGTAAGGCAACCCTGAAACCAGAATCTATGGCTGAAATCCAGAAGGTGGCTGATTACATGAAGAAGAACCCAACTGCTCGTTTCGAGGTACAGGGACATACTGACAATCAAGGCTCCGATGCAGTCAACGATCCACTCTCTCAGCAACGTGCTGAGGCGGTCGTAAAGGCGCTTGCGGGACTTGGTGTTGATGATTTCAACCTCAAGGCTGTAGGTAAAGGATCTCACGAACCCGTAGCAGATAACAAGACAGATGCTGGACGTGCAAAGAACAGAAGAGTTGAATTTATAAAGAGGTAATGAGCATCAAGCATTATATATCGATATTGGTGAGCCTATTTGCTCACCAATATTTAGTTTCCGCCCAATCCCTTACCCTTCACTACGACCGCCCAGCCCGTTATTTCGAGGAGGCTTTGGTCATCGGGAACGGAACGTTGGGAGCTACTGTTTATGGAGGTACGCAGCAAGAGCGCATCAGCCTGAACGACATCACCCTCTGGACAGGTGAGCCCGACACCAAGGTCTATGCACCCGAAGCTTGGCGCAATCTGGCTGATATCCGCGATGCACTCGACAAGGAGGATTATCGTCTGGCCGACCGTCTCCAGCGAAAGGTTCAAGGTCATTATTCTGAGAATTATCAGCCACTAGGAACCCTTTACATTACCTATCTCAATACAGATGGGACGGAAGCTGAAATCACGGATTATAAGCGTGAACTTGATATTTCCCGTGCGATTGCTACCGTTTCCTTCAAACGTGATGGTGTGCCTTTCACGGCTGAATACTTCTGTTCTGCGCCCGATAGCATCATCTTCATCCGTCTTCAGTCCGACAAACCATTCCGCGCTGTTGTCCGATTGGATTCCCAACTGCCTCATACAACCTATACAGATTACGGTAACATCATTTCTGATGGATATGTGGCCTATCACTCACGACCCAATTACACGGACGGCAAATTCTTCTACGACGAGCAACGTGGCATGCGCTATCGCACGATGGTAATGGTTGAAGCCGATCATGTTGAAGGCCCGACGGAAGGTGACTCTGTAGAAATCATCAAAACCAAGGAAGCATTCATCGCTATCTCTAATGCTACCAGTTTCAATGGGTTCGACAAGAACCCTGTGACCCAGGGACGCGACTACAAATCCCTGCTTAAAAAACGTTTCCAGAATGCAGAGGAATACGACTTCGACGAGTTTCGCAAGCGTCATATTGCCGACTATCAGCAGTATTTCAATCGTGTGAGTCTCGACCTCGGTAAGACCGATCCTGCTATCTCTGCTTTGCCTACCGACCGTCAACTCTACAACTACACAGAACAGCATCAGCACAATCCAGAACTCGAGGCTCTTTATTTCCAGTTCGGTCGCTACTTGCTCATCTCTTGTTCGCGTACGATGGGTGTTCCTGCTAACCTGCAGGGGCTATGGAACGAGAAATTGTTGCCACCTTGGAGTTGCAACTACACTTCGAACATCAACCTTGAGGAAAACTATTGGGCAGCAGAGACGGCTAACCTCAGTGAACTCCACATGCCGATGCTTTCGTTCCTGAAGAATACAGCAAAGACGGGTGTCATCACAGCAAGCGAGTACTACAACGTCCATCGTGGGTGGTGTCTGGCTCACAATACGGATATATGGGCTATGACCAATCCGGTAGGCGAGCATGATGGAGGTCCTCAGTGGGCAAACTGGAACATGGGAGGCGCTTGGACCTCCACACATATTTGGGAACACTACATGTTCACAAAAGACAAAGCTTTCCTTCGTGAGTACTACCCTGTGTTACGAGGTGCAGCTGAGTTCTGTTTGGATTGGCTCATCGAGAAAGACGGTCATTTGATGACCTCGCCCTCAACTTCCCCTGAGAACGAATATCTCACGCCTGACCGCTATCGAGGATATACCGTCTATGGAGGTTCTGCTGATATTGCGATGATACGCGAATGCCTCACAGATGCCCTCGCTGCAGCGAAGGAGTTGAAAGTTGACAAGAAGTTCTGTGACGAAATCACCCAAGCCCTTCCTCGACTCCTCCCATATAAGATAGGAGCGAAAGGCAACCTCCAGGAGTGGTATCACGATTGGAACGATGCCGACCCTCAGCATCGCCATCAGTCACATCTATTCGGTCTCTATCCTGGACATCAGATCGAGGTATCGGACAAGTCTTCCTTATCCGATTTAGCTCGTGCATGCGCCAAGACGCTTGAAATCAAAGGTGATAACACAACAGGATGGAGTACAGGATGGCGTGTGAACCTATATGCACGATTACATGATGCTGTTGGAGCTTACCGCATTTATCGACGTCTGTTGAAATACGTCAGTCCTGATAATTATCGTGGAGAGGATTATCAAGGGGGTGGGGGAACCTATCCCAATCTGCTCGATGCACATAGCCCTTTCCAGATTGACGGAAACTTTGGAGGATGTGCAGGAGTTGTTGAGATGCTCATGCAATCTTCGGAGAATACCATCACGCTCCTTCCTGCCCTTCCTGAACAATGGGCAGAAGGTGAAGTTCGAGGCATCTGCGCTCGAGGAGGGTTCGAAGTCGATATGCGTTGGAAAGAGGGAAAAGTGGTCAATTGCACCATTCGCTCAAAGAAGGGTGGAACAACTACGGTATCCTATAATGGAATAGTCAAAACGCTCAAGCTGAAAGCTGGAGGAAAGACAACCTTGTTGTAGCACTACTTGAGCGGCTTGTAATATTTCAGTTGGTGGTCAGGAAGCAAGTCGGGATGAAACATCCGAATCATATCCTTCAGATGCCGCTCAGGGTGGTAGGGTAGGTCGTTATAGAAGTGCACATAGCTTAGGTTACATCCATACACCTTTCTCTCCTTGAATGCCTTCATCTGGGCATAAAGCGGAGATTCTTTTGCCAATTCCTGATAGCTCATATCTGTCAGGTTGTTCGTGTATTTCAAGAACCACACATCAGCATCCTGACTCTCCTCAAACACCGTTTCAGGAGCGAGGGCGAGTGAGCCGCTTTCCGAACGGGTGCGGAAGATATAGTCACCTCCTGCATCCGCTATGAGACGTCCTGATGTGCTGTTTCCACCAGGCACATACCATGTAGAACCAGTTATCAGGTCACAGATTACTTTGGGTGAGTCGTTACTTTGTCCCTTGGAGGTCTTAACCATCGTTTTCAGTTCGTTATAGTCAGCTGCTACTTGCTTGAACAGGCTGTCAGCCTCCTCTGCTTTTCCGTAAAGCATTCCATAGAACTTCATCCATTCAGCCCTTCCCAGTGGCGAAGTCTCCATGTAGTCGGCACATTCCACAATCGGGATGTCAGTCGTTTCTACCAAACCATACCCACCGCTGTTCTCGAATGGTGAAAGCAGTATGGCATCAGGGTGGATATCGATCAACTGTTCGATATCAGGAGCAAGACTATTCCCCAGATTGGCAATCTTTCCTGCATGATAGGCTTGTAGGATATGCTCGTTCGTGAAATACTCAATCTCGCAAACCGCACGAATACTTTCAGACGCTCCCAGCTCATCGATGATACTCCCATGAACACCCGAGTAAACGGCAGAGTGAGTGAGCGGTACTTCGATAATGGTAGCTCCCTCCGACTCCCCCTCAGGGATTGGAGTGGATGAGCCCTTGCTGATTAAATAATAGGTATGCAAGGTGCTACCTTTCTTCCAAGGGTTGTCCAATACCACTTTTGTATAACCATCATAGCGAACCATGCAGATATTCTCAGCATAGCTCATCACGATCGTATCGCCCGCAGGACCGTTGTCTGCCACTTTTGCCTGATGACACGACATGAGTGTGAGGCACAGCAGCACGATGAAGATTCCTGTCTTTCTCATCTGTCTTTTCTTTTTCATGCTGCAAAGATACAAAAAAAAGTTGATAGTTGAAAGTTGACAGTTGAAAGATGACAGTTGATAGTTGAAAAATCCTAGTTAATTTACGATTTTACGATTGACGATTGACTATTTATTTACCATTTGATTTATTTACGATTTCCTCCCCTTAAAGGGGGCTGGGGGGTCTTTTTGTCCAACTTCTGGTCAATTCTGCCATAATCATGCCAAATTGTAACGTCTCGACCCTATGGCACACCTTTTTGCATTAAGTATGAATGAAAGCCGAAGTGAAAACAGAGGCAATCAGAGAACAATTAAACTATTAAACAACTAAACTAATAAACTAAAAACGGGAGGTATTGATTATGTTACCAGTAATGTTTCAGAACAGTTGGTTTCCAACAGTATTTGACGATTTCATGAACACTGATTTTATGCCTCGTGCCAATAGTACAGCACCTGCAGTCAATGTCAAAGAGGACGAAAAGGCCTACACGATGGAACTTGCAGCTCCAGGAATCAAGAAAGAGTATTGTAGAGTCAGCATCAACGATGACGGCAATCTGAGCATCGCCATCGAGAACAAGGCCGAACATAAGGAAAGTGACCACAAGCACCACTACCTGCGCCGTGAGTTCTCTTACTCGAACTACGAGCAAGCCTACACATTGCCTGACGATGTGATGAAGGATAAAATCTCTGCGAAAGTAGAAAATGGCATTCTCACCGTCGTAATGCCAAAGACAACGAAGGAAGAGAAGAAAGCCGCAAAGAACATCGCAATTTCGTAAATACGTCACTTCTTAATAAGCCGCCCCAAAAAGGCGGCTTTTTTTGTTACCCCTAAGGGAAAATTTTGCAGCCCCTAGGGGAAACAATTATTCCCACACTGGGAACAAAACATTCCCACACTGGGAACAAAACATTCCCACACTGGGAATCATGAGTAGGGCTTGGGAGAATAAGGGGCCATTGTTGGTAAATAAGGTGCCTTTGCTGAAGAATAAGGTATCCTTATTATGGCATAAATAACCAAGAGGTAGAAGTAAGGTAGAGGATATGTAGAGGGTTAGTAGAGGTTTATGTGGATGCAAACTGCCACATAATCCACTAATACACTGCGATTTACGTGTCGCTTAGTAGAGGTAAATTGAAAACTTCTTCAATTCTGAGACGAGTAATATTTCACACACCAATCTTTATTTAATAAGGTACTCATACATAACGCCCGATTTCTTTCCGCATACATAAGCAATGGAGCGATTATTACCTTGCTTAAGGTTGTCGATATAGAGCGGTTCGCCTTCCACGATAAGGCTACATTCAAATGTATCCCCTATATGTAGTCGGGTATTCTCAGATGCAATGACACGAAAAGAAAGGTTTCCAAGATACTCTACATCACAAACTCTTTGAGGTTGCCATGTCAGTCGAAGACAATCACCTGATATTAGCATCATAGCTACGCTAAGCCGTCTGCTCAATACAGGACTGCTCTGTTGATCTTTGGGTAACAAAGCATTCCGTTGGTATTCCTCCCAATCTTGATACCCAAGAAACTGTGTCAGGATGTTAAGCGTACTGCGCCGGGGAGTTACCTTTTCATCTACATATCCCCACAGACGCATCAATGTCGTGCTACTAATGATGACATGCAATCGTGCATAGATCCTATCGCGTAAGAATTCAAAATCCTTCGGCGTACAGAATTTCTTTCTCAGTGCCGTTTCTATTTCTGAGCGGAGTTGTTCATGTAAAATCATCTTGCCATTATTGTTATTCTGTTTTGCCATTTCCGTATGATGGTAGCACAATGCTGATTCATGGCTTCAGCAATCTGTGCTCTCTCGTTGTCATCAAAAGACGATCTGATTTGTTGAAGATAAGTCTCAGTGGCCAAAGCGCCCGTCTGACTTCTCTTGGTGAAGTCTGGCCAGATATAGAGCAGGCTTGACAACGTATCAAGATGCTGGTCAATATTTGTCTGACTCATGGCCTTGTCAATAATAACAATACCCTTTTCGATGGCATTCTTCACATGTATCTGTTTTGTTTCCATAGTTTCTTCATGCTCTTTCATCTGTCGATTATAAGATGTAGGGGACGCTACCGAGTCAGTCTTCTGCCGATTATAAATCGTGAGTTTTGCTATCGAGTCTGTTATCTGCTCCATCTGCTGTTGTTGTGCTTGCTGCTCCTGTTGATAGATCGCATTCATTTCCGAGAGTCTTTCCTCTTGTCCTCTTGACCTCCACATCTGCCAACCAATCAACAATAGTAAAGCGAAAACCATCAGCACGCCCAACGACATGAACACCTTATTAACGCGTCCTTCTGCTGAACGCAACTCATTCACCAATTCATGGGCATTCTGGTAACGACGGTCTATCGGCAGCATACACCTATTTATTATAGGTAGGTATCTACGTCCAAGATTCATCTGACGAAGAATGACTCCAAGGCTGTAGATGTCATTACGGACATCTGCAACTGCCGTCTGTGCCTGTTCTGGAGAAATATACCCTTGTGTTCCTGCAGGATTCTTCAATACGGAATAACTGTCCGAATCGGCCAGTCCAAAGTCTATCAACTTCACATTACCACCATTGCTCGAAATCAAAATGTTTTCAGGCTTCAGGTCACGATGAACAATCCCTTTCGAATGGATATAAGCAACTGCATCCAAAAGCTCCTCCATAACTTTTCGTCGTTCCTTTGTGTGATGTGATGTTTTCAGCCATTCCCTCAAAGTGATGCCTTCCACATACTCCATCACGATACAGTTTCCCAAACCATCCACCATCTCCAATCCCGATGCCGCTATGACATTTGGGTGTTGTAGCAGCATCACAATCTCCAGTTCTTTGCGCAATCGCTGCTGATAGTTTGCTTCACTGGCTACTTCCTGACGTAGTCCTTTCAACAGCCACCACCTTCCATAGCGCTTCGCTTTGGCCACAACATTCACATCCGATGTGTTAATGATCTCCACATCCGTAAAAAATTGGTTAATGCCCTCGAACGAATCCATGAGGTAACCAGAGGCAGAAGAGTCAATGTCGCGTTGCATGATGCAAAAATACTTAAACAATCGCAAAATTACAAAAGTTTTCTTAAAAAGGAATAAAATGGAATGGCATTATTTACCTTAAATGCAGTATTTTTGCCCAAAAATTTAAAAAAAACAGCTCACAATGGAACAACTTTCAGAAATAATGCTTATATTTGCATCGTCAGTTGACAAAAACTGGCGACATAGAGAAGAGCAATTAAGCTTTGACCCGTCTGAGAACCTGGAAAATTCGAAGTAAATGGGCGAGAAGACTGAAAGCTGCTTCCCCTGCGGATGCATATATACTACTCGCTCCAATTTTGGGGTTAGTTTACATATATCCTGCAGGTGTGAGCTGATTTTCATTCTTACATTTACGGGTATTCCAGGACCTTCAGACTAAGGATGTCGAGAAGGCTCACACTCTTTGTGTATATGCGATCAATAACTATTAATAACTCAAAACAAAAAAACTATGAGAAAAAGAGCAATCAAATTATTTCTGCTGGCAGTGTTTGCTACAGTAATGGCTATACCTCAGGAGGCGATGGCCGGTGATGGTTTTACAGAAATCAACGGTCTTTACTTTGACTTGTTTGATTGGTACTCGAGTGGAACATGCCGATTTACTGCTAATTTTGGACCTAGTGGGCAGCAAAGTACTTACACAAACAGTATTACTATCCCAGAAACGGTGTCACATAATAATAAGACTTACACTGTGACAACCCTTGGCGCAAATGTGTTTTACGGAAGTTGGGGCGTTACCAGCCTTTATATTCCTAACACAATTAATGCAATTGAGGATCAATCGTCTTATGTCACTTCCATGCAGTGCATCATGTGTAATATTGCAGATCCTAATACTATCATGGATGCTCCGCAGTTTGGAAAAACCTTCAAAGAGAGTAATAACAACTTAAACCATTTAGGTTCCTATCCTAGCAATTGCTTTTTAGTTGTTCCGACTGGTTCGAAATCCGCTTATACTTCTAATGGATGGGGGACAGTCTTCCAGGGCGGTATATACGAAGGTGTCGTCATTGTAGCTGATAATAAATCAATGACCTATGGTGATAATTTGCCCCAGTTCACATGGAAGCTTTTTAAAGCAAACCCTGACCCGATCAATGGAAATCCAGCCTTATCCTGTTCAGCATCCCGACAGTCAACCGTTGGTACCTATCCTATTGTGATAACAAGCGGTAATATACAAACAAGCGACATAACAAATTTCAAGAATGGCACTCTGACAATTAATAAAGCTCCATTAACTGTGACAGCCAAGAGCTATACTATTAATCAGGGCGACCCGTTGCCAACTTTCGAGTGTACTTATAGTGGCTTTAAGAATAGTGAAACAAATAGTGTGTTGACTACTCAGCCATCATTTAGCTGTAGTGCTACTTCAACTAGTGCCCTTGGCACATACGACATAATCGTAAGTGGTGCAGCAGCACAGAATTATTCCATAAATTATGTAAAGGGAACTCTAACTGTTACTAAGGATTTGAGTAGTTCTGATATTACTATTAATCCTAGTTCTTTCACTTACAATGGTTCAGCACAGTCACCAGATGTCACAGTAAAAGATGGGAGTACTACTCTCACCGTTGGTACCGACTATACCGTATCCTACAGCAACAACACTAATGCAGGAACAGCAACCGTAATAGTAACGGGTATGGGTAATTACACAGGTACGAAGACGGCTACCTTCACTATCAATCCTAAGAATGCATCCAATCTGACCATTAGCTCTATTGCGGCAGTTATTTATAACGGTTCAGCACAGACTCCGGCTATAACCGTAAAAGATGGAAGTACTACGTTGACCAGTGGAACCCACTATACCGTTTCTTACAGCAACAATACCAATGCAGGAACAGCAACCGTAACTGTAACAGGAAAGGGTAACTATACAGGCACGAAGACGGCAAACTTCACTATCAATGCTAAGAATGCATCCAATCTGACCATCAGCTCTATCGCAGCCGTTACTTATAACGGTTCTGCACAGACTCCAACAGTCACCGTAAAAGATGGAAGTACTACGTTGACCAGTGGAACCCACTATACCGTTTCTTACAGCAACAACACCAATGCAGGAACAGCAACCGTAACTGTAACCGGAAAGGGTAACTATACAGGCACTAAGACGGCAAACTTCACTATCAATGCTAAGAATGCATCCAATCTGACCATCAGTTCTATCGCTGCAGTCACCTATAACGGTTCGGCACAGACTCCAACTGTTACAGTAAAGGACGGAAGTACCACTTTGACCAGTGGAACCCACTATACCGTTTCTTACAGCAACAACACCAATGCAGGAACAGCAACCGTAACTGTAACGGGTATGGGTAACTACACAGGTGCGAAGACGGCAAACTTTACGATTAACAAGGCTCTGTTAACTGTGACAGCAAATAGTTATACTATTGGAAAGGGAGAAGCAATGCCAACTTATGAGATCCAATATAGTGGATTCGTGAACAATGAGACAGCCAGTGTCTTGACGACGGCTCCAACTGCCAGTTGTGCAGCTACATCTTCTAATGCCTCCGGTACTTACGATATCATCGTCAGCGGTGGAGTAGCCACGAACTACAATTTCGCATATAATAATGGAACGTTAACGATTGATATAAACAAGCCTTTGCCATACGCTGTATTGAGCGACAACAACACTGTATTGACATTCTACTACGACAATCAAAAGGAAACTCGTGGTGGAATGAGTGTCGGACCGTTTATTGCAAATGCCTATCCAGACTGGTATGACTATTATAATTCAATTACATCTGTTGTATTTGATGCCTCTTTTGCGAATTGTACATCCTTGACGAGTACTGCACGTTGGTTCTTTTACTGCAGATGGGTAAAATCTATCACAGGTATCAGCAACTTAAAGACGGATAACGTGACGGATATGAACAGTATGTTCGTTTTCTGCCATAGTTTGACGTCCTTGGATGTAAGCGGTTTCAATACGTCTAAAGTGACGGATATGAAATCTATGTTCAGTAGCTGTTCTGGTTTGACTTCCTTGGATGTAAGCGGTTTCACGACGGATAATGTGACGAGTATGTGCGGTATGTTCTCTGGTTGTTCTGGTTTGACATCCTTGGATGTAAGTGGTTTCAATACGTCTAACGTGACGGATTTGAGCAGTATGTTCACTAGCTGTTCTGGCTTGACCTCTTTGGATGTAAGTGGTTTCAATACGTCTAACGTGACGAATATGATGAATATGTTCGCAGGGTGTTCTAACTTGACCTCTTTGGATGTAAGTGGTTTCAATACGTCTAACGTGACGAATATGCAGCAGATGTTCTATGGCTGTTCAGGTTTAACAAAAATATATGTGGGTGATGGATGGAGTACGGCAAATTTGAGTTTATCATCAGGTGGTGCTCAGATGTTTTATGGATGTTCTAATCTTGTTGGTGGTCGTGGAACTACATACGACGGGAACCATAAAGATGCTTCATATGCTCATGTGGATGGAGGAACAGCAAATCCAGGTTATTTCACAGACAAGAATACACTGATAGAATTAAGTCAACCAGACATTTCTATTACTACCATTGCGGCAGTTACCTATAACGGTTCTGCACAGACTCCAACAGTCACAGTAAAGGACGGAAGTACCACTTTGACTAGCGGCACTGACTATATCGTATCCTACAGCAACAATACGAATGCAGGCACAGCAACCGTAACAGTAACGGGTATGGGTAACTACACCGGAACGAAAGCAGCAAACTTTACGATTAACAAGGCTCTGTTAACTGTAACAGCAAACAGTTATACTATTGAAAGGGGAGAAGCATTGCCAACTTATGAGATCCAATATAGTGGATTCGTGAACAATGAGACAGCCAGTGTCTTGACGACGGCTCCAACTGCCAGTTGTGCAGTTACAACTTCTAATGTCTCCGGTACTTACGATATCATCGTCAGCGGTGGAGTAGCCACGAACTACAATTTCGCATATAATAATGGAACGTTGACAATCTATGAATCATTATCGCTTACGGACGGAACAGCATTCGTTAATGCCGCCCCAAGAACTGTAGATAATCTGACCTATACTCGTAATTATAGAAACACCAACTGGCAGGCTCTGTATGTTCCGTTCTCAATGTCGTATGATGACTGGAAAGACGACTTTGATATAGGACGTATCATTGCGTACTATCCTTATTATGATGAGAATGGAACAATGACTAAGGCAGATCTCTTGATGACATATGTCACAAGTGGTACCCTGAAGCCCAATCATCCATATTTCATCAAGGCGAAGACAACAGGCGAAAAGACGATCTCTCTTACAAACGCCACATTATATGCAAGCGAAGAGAATTCTGTCGATTGTAGTACAGTGGAAGCTAAATGTACATTTACAGGCACTTATTCTCCTGTTCAGAATTCGGAGTATTATGTGATGGGAGGAGGTAAATTAGGCTCTCTAGGTAATGGCACCTTGTCTGCTATGCGTTGGTATTTGACAATTGAGAATCGTGGTAGCCAGTTCATTACCCCACCTCCATCATCAATTTCTTTGCGAGTTGTCAGCGAGGAAGATGCAACAGCCATATTACAGACAATCAATGACCAACGTGCATCAACGGTTTATGACCTATATGGCAGAACGTACGATAAGATGCCAACCCAAAGAGGTGTCTATATTATTAACGGAAAGAAAGTGATGATAAAATAGTATTAACTCATTAAAAACAAACAAGTATGAAACGTAAGTATCAGAAACCCACAGCGGAAGTTTATGAAATGAAGATTCAATCTCCTTTATTACTGGAATCAAAAGTTCCTATTGATCCGGATCCTGTAATTCCTGATTAACTGGATATGGAGAAAGAAGGAGAATAGCGATATTATCCCTCTCTCAATTCATTTCATAGAATTAAAAAGTCATCAGCATGCTGGTGACTTTTTTCTATAACATAACCAGTCTTGTGCCAAATATCAATCTTGCAAATCAGCCTGTTCCTTTTATCAGTAATAATTATCTTTGAGAAGATACAAAAGAAAGATGTCCAATGTGAATAAGAGAATAACCTCATTTTTTTCACTAATGTGAATTTTTGTTTCTCCTAGGGGGTAACAGGGAAAACAACGGGGGAGAAAAGGGGGAGATACGGCATGTAACAAGTTTGCCCCGCCCGTGCGAATATCTTGCAGCGGGCGGGGCAATATCTTGTGGCGGACGTGCGAATATCTTGCTGCGGCCGCTAAAAGACCAAGGTCCCCTTCTTATTCCCTCAAGGGGGAAAAGACTAGAGTCTAGGGCCTAAAGTCTTTCCAGACTGCAAAGATACGAAAAAAATGGCTGAAATGCAAATATTTTTGCATAAAATTTTTACGTCGGAGGGTCTTCATCTGTCATTATAATACTGCGGTAAATGAAAAAAGATGGGTTACTGAAATAAAATAAGTTTAAATTCTTTCTTTTTTCAATTAAAAGTATTACCTTTGCACAAATAAAAAGATGCAAATCAAATGAATTCTAATTACGGCTTTTATATATTTCATGCCAAAATTGATGAAATGGGGAAGTTCTTGAACCTTGAACCATGAATCTTTACCAGATTGGTTGACATTTGAGAGTTGAAGTATTACTGAATATGAAGGATTATCCAGATAAGATGACGGTAGATGAGGTCAGGGCGTTTCAGTCAGACGTACTGAACATCGTCAGCCAGATACCGCTGGGTAGGGTAACGACCTACGGACTGATTGCTACTCTGGCAGGTTGGCCCAGTCATGCCAGAATGGTAGGACGTACACTTCGTTATTCGCCCGAAGCCACGCAATTGCCTTGTCATCGGGTGGTGAACAAAGAAGGTCGGACCGCTCCTGGATGGGGTGGACAGCGATTGCTGTTAGAAGAGGAAGGGGTGTGTTTTAAGGCTAATGGTCATGTGGACATGAACCGTTATCTTTGGGAACCAGAGGATCTGTAATAAGTCGAACATGAAACATAGTAATATGAAAGAAGAACAAATACTTGTACGCATTACGGGGCAGGACCGTCCAGGCTTGACTGCTGCCGTCATGAGTATTCTTGCCAAATATGATGCTTGTATCCTCGATATTGGTCAGGCTGATATCCATAGCACCCTTTCGCTGGGTATCTTGATTCGTATTGACGAAATGAAATCGGGACTTGCCATGAAGGAACTGCTGTTCAAGGCTACGGAGCTGGGTGTGAATATCGGTTTCTCGCCTATTAGTGACGATGAGTATGAAGATTGGGTAGGTCATCAAGGTAAGAACCGATATATCCTGATGGTGATGGGACGTCAGTTGGAAGCCAGTCAGATTGCTGCTGCTACCCGTATTATTGCCGACCAAGGGCTGAATATTGACTCGATTGTCCGTTTGACTGGCCGTAAGAGTATCAAACAATTGGACAAGCATACCCGTGCTTGTATCCAACTATCCTTACGAGGAGAACCGACGAACCGTCAAGTGATGCAGGAGAAACTCATGCATCTGTCCTCCGAACTGGAGATTGACTTCTCGTTCCAGAAGGACGATATGTTCAGACGCATGCGTAGGTTGATCTGCTTTGATATGGACTCGACACTGATTCAGACGGAGTGTATCGATGAACTTGCAGAACGGAATGGGGTAGGAGCAGAAGTTCGAGCCATCACAGAGAGTGCCATGCGTGGTGAGATTGACTTTAAGGAGAGTTTCACACGTAGAGTGGCATTATTGAAAGGACTTGATGTGAGTGTGATGCAGGATATTGCCGAGCATCTCCCAATGACGGAAGGAGTTGACAGACTTATGTCTGTCCTCAAAACGTGTGGGTATAAGATTGCCATACTCAGCGGTGGATTTACCTATTTTGGTGAATATCTTCAAAGAAAATATGGAATAGATTATGTCTATGCGAATGAGTTGGAGATAGGGGAGGATGGTAAATTGACAGGTCGTTATGTTGGCGAGATTGTGGATGGCCATCGCAAGGCAGAACTGCTCAAATTGATTGCTCAGGTGGAGAAAGTCAATCTGGCACAGACCATTGCCGTGGGTGATGGAGCCAATGATTTGCCAATGATATCAGAGGCAGGTCTGGGAATCGCTTTCCACGCTAAACCTCGTGTAGTTGCTAATGCGGAGCAAAGTATCAATACCATCGGATTGGATGGTGTGCTTTATTTCCTTGGTTTTAAGGACTCTTATCTGGGAGAACAAGGAAGATTATAGTTGAAAAATAGTGAGTTCTAAGGGAACGCCTACCTTCAAGCCATCCATTGTTTGCGTTCTGACTCAGACATCTTCTCGATGGCATAGCGAAGTGTTGTTCGTGGCATTTCGTGCACATGTTGATGAAGGAACTCTCTCAATAAGTCCATACTTACACGTTTTCCCATCTCTCGTAGCATCCAACCTACAGCTTTGTGCATTAGGTCGTGTGGGTGGTGGAGATGAATTTCTGCATAACGCAGACACCATGAGGGGTCGCCCATTTGGGAGGTTTTCCATGAACATACAATACTCATACGCTGTTTCCAGAGATTATCGCTGTATGCCAGTTCGTCGACCACCTTTCTTTTATAGTCTTGATCTCCAAGAAGAGAAGGAAGCAGGAGCCAATGGCCAAGAATCTTAGGGACGGAAAGATCGACCAAGTCCCAGTTGTTGGCTTTCTCTGCGTATTTCAGATACATCAGAAGGATTTCATCGCGAGAACGGATGGCCGTTTCATCGTTTTCCAATCGTTTGGAAGCCAGTTTCTCGAATTTAGCCACGAGGATTAGAAAGCCGCAGAGACGCACCTCGTGCCAGCGGTTTTGTAGAAGTACAGGTACTTCAGACAAGGGAAATCCTTGCCCTGCAAGCCCGACGATTACGCGTGTCTGTGGCACTTTCAATCCAAGAAACTCATCACCTTCACCATATTCGCCTTTGCCGGTTTTGAAGAAGCGTATCAAACCTTGCCGCTGCTTGTCATCCTGCAGCGACTCCATGTGTTTTATGATTTCTTGAGCAGTCATAATAGGTCAAGGATTATCGGAAAGACGGAATAACGGATCAAGAGGTTACTATTTACCGTGTGCTAAATCGTTTTTCGATTATGTCCCAATTGATGATTTGCCAAAGGGCTGTAAGATGGTCAGGACGACGGTTCTGATAGTCGAGATAATAGGCATGCTCCCAAACGTCGAAGGTTAAAAGGGGTTTCAATCCGCGTTGAATAGGATTGGCAGCATTTGCCTCCTGGGTAATCACTAGCTTGCCATCAGCATCAGCAGACAACCATACCCAACCAGAACCAAAGAGTGTAGCACCAGCCTTCTGGAATGTCTCCTTGAAAGTGACAAACGAACCGAAGTCACGATTGATAGCCTCTGCGATTTTGCCTGTAGGCTGATTGACAGTCTGGGCTGCTTTTAATTGTCCAAAGTAGAGTTCATGATTTAGGATCTGTCCAGCATTATTGAGGATTCCCCCTTGAGCTTTACACACAATCTCCTCTAGTGTAGAATTCTCGAATCCGCTATTTGGCAGCAATGCATTCAGGTTATTAACATAAGCAGCTAAATGCTTTCCGTGATGAAAAGCAATGGTTTCACGACTAATCATCGGCTCCAGAGCCTCGGGAGCATACGGAAGCGTCATTAATTTAAATTTCTCCATAGTAATACATGTATTATAGTTCCTGCTGCAAAGATAATCATTATTTTTGAGAAACTTTCATTCTCTGCAGAAATTATCATCTGATAAATGATGTTTTTACAAAAACAAGTATTTTTTCTTCGAATGGTATCATATTCAATTGATTTACGACCTCATTTCTCTGTCCTTCACAAAAATATTTGGTGGTATGCGTAAAAAGTTGTAATTTTGTACCCCAATTATTAATCACTAAAAAGAAATCATTATGTCAACAGGAAATGTACGTCCGGCCGACATGGAGCGTATCACAACTCCGGCATTGGCCCAAAAATTCATTGATGAACAGATTCAGGAGCTTCGTGCTCAGATAGGTAATAAGAAGGTGTTGTTGGCACTCTCTGGTGGTGTTGATTCATCGGTTGTAGCAGCCTTGCTTATTAAAGCAGTAGGTAAGCAGCTGGTATCCGTTCACGTTAATCATGGTCTGCTACGCAAAGGTGAACCTGAGCAGGTAGTACGTGTGTTCCGTGATGAACTGAATGCCAATTTGGTGTATGTGGATGCAACGGATCGTTTCTTGGATAAGTTGGCAGGTGTGGCTGATCCAGAGCAGAAGCGTAAGATTATCGGTGCAGAGTTTATCCGTGTGTTTGAAGAAGAAGCTCGCAAGCAAGAAGGTATCAGTTTTTTGGCTCAAGGTACCATCTATCCCGATATTGTGGAGTCTGGTCCTGTAAAAAGTCACCATAACGTAGGTGGTCTGCCCGAGGATTTGCAGTTTGAATTGGTGGAACCAATCAAGTTGCTGTTCAAGGATGAAGTTCGCGTGGTAGGTAAGGAATTAGGTCTGCCTGATAACATGGTGTTCCGTCAGCCATTCCCAGGTCCTGGTCTTGGTGTTCGTTGTACAGGAGCGATTACTCGTGACCGTCTGGAGGCGCTTCGTGAGAGTGATGCAATCCTGCGTGAGGAATTTGCAAAGAATGGACTAGAGGGTAAGGTGTGGCAGTACTTCACCATCGTTCCTGACTACAAGTCAACTGGTGTTAAGGACAACAAGCGCTCTTGGGATTGGCCGGTTATCATCCGTGCGGTGAATACCCGTGATGCGATGACCGCAACCATTGAGGAGATTCCTTATCAGTTACTTCACCATATCACTCAGCGTATCATCACTGAGGTTCCTGGAGTAAACCGCGTGCTTTACGATTTGACTCCGAAACCAACAGGAACGATTGAATGGGAGTGATGCTTTTGGCGGATTCTCGGAATTAGGAAATGAGAGAATTACGGAATTGTGGACTAATGGAAAAAATGATGAAGGTATAAGCGATATGAAGAGATTATTGTTCATGCTATTGTTGTGTGGGGTGGTGATTGCCTTGAGAGCAGTACCTGCCAGACCTGGTGTGTGGAAGACCTTGACGCTCAAGGATGGAACCGAGGTACGTGCACTATTGTCTGGAGATGAATTTCGTCATTGCTGGAAAGGTATAGACGGACGTCAGTATGTTAAAGCAGGTGACTCATATGTGGAGATTGATGCTGCTACCATGAAGTTCCGTCCCATGAGTTTTCGTTCCATGAGTCGCAGGGCAGCTCAATCGTCAACCATACTATCACGTAGAGTGACACCAGGTGCCCATACCCACTTTACAGGTCATAAGAAAGGATTGGTGATACTGGCAGAATTTACGGATGTGAAGTTCAAGACAGGTAATAATCGAGATAAGTATGACGATATCCTAAATAAAGAAGGTTATACATCTCAAGAAGGGTTTGTGGGTAGCGTGTATGACTATTTCAAAGCTCAGAGCGGAGGACAGTTTGAACTGAACTTCGATGTGTTTGGTCCCGTCGCACTGAAACATCCTCGTAAGTATTATGGAGAGAACGATGAAGATGATAATGATATGAGACCCGAAGAGATGATTATCGAAGCATGCAAGGCCGTTAACAGCCAAGTGGATTTCCGCAACTACGACTGGGATGAAGATGGAGAGGTAGATGAGGTGTTTGTGGTTTATGCAGATAAAGGTGAAGCTGATGGAGGCAGTTCTTATACCATTTGGCCACATATGTATGCTCTGGAATGGTCGGGTAACCGCCTCATTCTCGACCAAATGCGAATCAATACCTATGCTTGTGCTAATGAGATTAACCACCTAGGTAACATTGAGGGTATTGGTGGCTTCTGCCATGAGTTCTCGCATTGTCTGGGCTATCCTGATCTCTATGACGTAGCCAATGGCTTTGAGATTACTTGGGGTGAATACGACTTGATGGATGGTGGCTGCTATAATGGAAATGGTTTTAGACCTGCTGGCTATTCAGCCTACGAGAAATGGATGGCAGGATGGATAAATCTGACGGTGCTGTCGGACAAGAATGTAACCGTCAGTAACATGAAACCTGTCAGTGAGGGAGGAAATGGGTATATCATCTATAACGACGGGCATCCAGACGAGTATTATATTCTGGAGAATCGTCAGCAAACAAACTGGGATCAGAATATTCCCGGAAGGGGACTGATGATTACACATGTAGATTTTGATTCCCTGATTTGGTATCTAAATGTGCCTAATTCCATTTTGACATCTACAGATAGCTATGTAACAGACTACGACTATCCTCTCAACGATCACGCACGCATCATTATCGTTAGGGCAGACAACAAAGCAAGTTTGGCAAGCAGTAGTATGGCTCACGACCTCTATCCCTATTTGAGAAACGACAGTTTAACTGCGACTTCCAAACCAGCTGCAATCTTCCACAATTTTAACATGCAGGGTAACCGATTCATGCAGGGTGCTATCCTTAAGATTAAGCAGAATCTTGATGGAACCGTCAATTTCGTGTATCGTTCTCCATTTACAGATACTGGCATTCACGAAGTGCTGCCTGATGTTGAACGCAAACAGACAGGCGTCTATGACCTGCAAGGTAGACGCTATACAGAGAATTCTCTGACAAAGGGAGTCTATATCATGAATGGGAAGAAGGTGATGGTGAGGTAAAACGACACCATTGGCGGATACCGCAGTTCGTACAGTCGGGATGGATGGCTTTGCATACATAACGACCATGCAGGATTAACCAATGATGGAACGAATGTACCAGATGAGGTGGAATGTTCCGAACCAGTTCGCGCTCGACACTGAGAGGGGTTGTGCATCGTGAAGGAACCAATCCGATTCTGTGGCTGACACGAAACACATGTGTGTCGACTGCCATGGCGGATTTTCCGAAAGCTACGCTCATGACAACATTCGCTGTCTTACGTCCCACTCCAGGAAGTCGTGTGAGTTCTTCGAGGGTAGAAGGTACTTCGCCATTGTACTCTGTCTCAAGCATCTGTGCCATGCTGATTAGGTGGCGAGCTTTGCTATTGGGATAACTGATGCTCCGAATTAGTTGGTAGACCTCTTCGAATGTGGCAGTCGCTAAAGCCTGTGAAGTAGGGTAAGCTTGGAACAAAGCCGGTGTTGTCATGTTGACACGCTTATCCGTGCATTGGGCACTGAGCATCACAGCTACCAAAAGTTGGTAGGGCGATTGATATTGTAACTCTGTTTGCGCATCGGGCATTGTCTGCTGAAAATAGTCGGTGATGCGTTGATAACGTTCTTTTTTCTGCATGTTTTGTAAATATTTTTACAAAGTAAGTAATTTTTTTTGACATAGCGATGCATTATGTCGAAAAAAAGTTGTAATTTTGCAAGCTAATATGTATTTTTAGGAATGAGACAATTAAAAATTACCAAAAGTATTACCAATCGTGAGAGTGCTTCGTTAGACAAGTATCTTCAGGAGATTGGTCGTGAAGAACTCATCACAGTTGAACAGGAAGTAGAACTTGCTGCGCGTATCCGCAAGGGCGACCGCAGGGCATTGGAGACCTTAACTAAGGCTAATCTCCGATTTGTCGTATCTGTTGCCAAGCAGTATCAGAATCAGGGCTTGAGTCTGCCTGACCTGATTAACGAAGGTAACCTCGGACTGATTAAGGCTGCAGAGAAGTTTGATGAGACTCGTGGTTTCAAGTTTATCTCGTATGCAGTGTGGTGGATTCGTCAAAGTATCTTACAGGCTTTGGCTGAACAGGCTCGAATCGTTCGCTTGCCATTGAATCAGGTAGGATCGCTCAATAAGATAACAAAGGCTCTTGCAAAATTCGAGCAGGAGAATGAGCGTCGCCCATCGTCTGAGGAGTTGGCCAGTATCATTGGTCTGCCAGTTGATAAGATTGGCGATACGCTGAAGGTTCAAGGTCGACATATCAGTGTTGATGCACCATTTGTGGAGGGTGAGGATAATAGCTTGCTGGATGTGTTGGTGAATGATGACAGCCCAATGGCAGATAAGACGTTGGTGAATGAGTCCTTGTCGAAAGAGATAGACCGTGCACTCGATACACTTACTCCACGAGAGAAGGACATTATCCGTATGTTCTTTGGAATCGGTTGTCATGAGATGACATTAGAGGAGATCGGTCAGACATTTGGTTTGACACGTGAACGTGTCCGTCAGATCAAGGAGAAAGCCATTCGCCGTCTGCGTCAAAATTCAAGAAGCCGTTTGTTGAAATCATATTTGGGATAAAGGAATGGGTGGAAAGTTGAAAATAGTATTTGTGTTGATGCTCATGATGCTGACAGGAACGAAAGTTTTTGCTCAGGATATTGAGACGATGATTAACGACCAAGCCTTGCGTAAGCAGCAAGAGCTGGCTGACAAGAAACTGGCCAGACGTCAGAAAGAGGAGCAGAAAAAGGCGGAGAAGTTGGCGAAAATGGAGCGAATCGACACAAAGAAGAGTGAGACCTATACAGTACCAGTCTATCTTTTCGGTATCTCTGCTCAGTTCGGAGATTCTGTTGTGTATGTGACGAACCTACAAATGGTTGACAATGCCCAGCTGACAAAGAAATATGACTATTTGGCCTATCGTTCGGATTACAGTAGTCAGTTCCGTAAGTATATAGCTGATACCTATAAGATTAAACATCCTGTGACTAGTGTGGTGTTTGAGAAGAATAGGAAGAAAGCCCTAAAGCGTTTTAATAAGATTTTGAAGCGTTATGAGAACAATAAGTCCATGCACTTGATGCAGGTGACGGACGATAAGTTCCACTTCTCTGTGATGAATTCCATCGATTAATTAAGATTTACTAAATTGATGCAATCTATGGTTCGCATATTCCGTTCGGTCTTGTCGGTCTTTCTGATGGGCGTGATGATGGTTGGAGTTTTTTCTTGTTCAAAAGATGACGACTCCTCTGAGAATGATACCTATACACGAAGTGTGTTGGTGTATATTTCTGCCCAAAACAGTTTGAAGGGAAATGTAGATAATGATGTCATAGAAATGTTGGCAGGTGCATCCCGTATGGGTGACCGCGATCGTTTGGTGCTTTTCTTGGATGATAATAACAGATCGAGATTCTATGAGATAGATCGATTTAGTAACGCAAAGACGCTCTATAATCTGACTCCTGTCTATACATATCCTGACAACCTCAACTCCGCTTCACCACAAGTGTTTGATCAGGTGTTGGACTATTTCTTCAAGCATTATAAAGCAGAGAGCTATGGACTAGTGTTATGGTCACATGGTTCGGGGTGGAATAACGCTTCGACCTCTGCCCCCCAACATAGGTCCTTTGCTGTAGATGACGCCACAACTGGAACTACCAGGATGCAGATTGCAGATATGGCATCTGTGCTGAGTAAATATCCAACATTCAAATACATCCTTTTCGATGCCTGTTTTATGCAGACCATTGAAGTGGCTTATGAGTTAAGGGCTGCAGCAAAGTACATTATCGGTTCGCCTGCAGAGATTCCTGGGGCTGGTGCTCCCTATAAGGATTTGATACCAAGTCTATTCCTTCAAGCTTCGGATGGTCAGGTGGCTGAGTCAATTGTGAATGCATATGGTGATTGCTATAATCAAAGACTGACGAGTTCGGGTGGGGTAGTGCTGTCAGCTATTAGGACAAGTGAGTTTGACGCATTTGTTTCCGTGATGGCTCAGCTATTCAGTAAGTATCGTTTTCTGGATGCGACGAAATATGCTAACTGTCTCAATTATTACTTCTACGAATGGAATTCAAAGGCACCGTTTAAGTCTCCTGATGCCTACGATATACAAGGAATCATGATGCAGGTTATGTCGTCAGACAGTGAAGATTACCGTCTTTGGGAGAATGCGTTTTATAAATTGTCTCCGTATGTCAGCATAGCTTCAGATTGGTTTAGCGCTTATACACATGCTTTAATGCCTGTAGATAGGTCTCAATGCGGAGCGGTTTGTATGTATCTGCCACTTGATAAGTACAAGAACGATTCTTATTTCGATTACTATAAAGAGACCCAGTGGGGAAAGTTATTTGATATCCAGTAGTTGAGGCTTAGGTTGTAAGAGCCGATGGAACTCTGGGCAAGCGGGATAACGGAATTACGGAACTACGGAATAACGGAGCTTAGGAAAAACGAATGAGACGGAATAACGGGATGGTGGATTAAGAGTTTAAGGCTTATTGTTACAAGAATAAAAAGAGAGGGTGGAAGTCATGCGACTTCCACCCTTTCTTAGTTTTATCGATCTTTCAGCTATTGATTAGAAGTTGAAGTAGATACCGAAGTTGATAGCGTTGTCAAGGTTGAAACCAAACTGGTTGTAAGAGTCCTTAACTGTCTTGTAACCAAGGTTACCAAGAGTTGAAACGAGGCAAATGTCGTCAGAAAGAGCAACCTTTACACCTGGACGAACACCTACTTTGAAAGTAGTAGTAGCGTCAACACCTTTTGGCTTGTAGCTTCCGAAACCTACATAACCGTCAACGAAGAACTTAGCGATACCAGCCTCAGCGAAAGTGTAACGAGCATATGGCTCAACAGTGAATTCAGTTACGTTAGCATCCTTAATACCTGCACGGTTGTTGAGCAATGAGAAGTTGATAGCTGCTGCTACATCCCAATTGTCGTTGATAGTGTAACCGATTTCAGGAGCGATAGTCAACTGAGTCTCAGTTTCTGCATAAGCGTCACCGCTAGTTGCGTTGAAACCAAGCTTACCACCTGCCCATACCTGAGCGTTAGCTGAAATTGCACATACTGCTACGATAGCAGAAAGAATAATCTTCTTCATAATTTTTTTTAATAATTAAATAATGTTTACGCGTGTGTGCGACTAACGCACATCTTCACTTTACATTGTTTTAATTTTGCCTACTCTTTTTGAGGTTTTCGGCTTGTCCTTTTTATTAACTCGCTGCAAAGTTAAGGTGTTTATTTGAATTGACCAAATAATTTTGTAAAAAAATTCACTTGTTTACACATTTTAAGCATATATATGCAATATTTCTTCCGTTTTTTATACATATTGACGACTCGTTGTTACATTTAAAATTTTTGTGTGCGCGCACAGAGTGTTAAGTGTAAATTTGTCCTACAATTGTAAATTTACGTTAGTATTAAACGAAACAAGCATTCGTCTCTGTCCATAGAAGAATGGTAATAATGATTAAACGAAACATGCAAAGCGCATCATTTGAGAGGTAACTAGCGATAAATAATTAAAAACTTGATATATTTTACACTCACATGCTATTTTTTTTCGTAACTTTGCATGCACAAAAACAAAATACACAATGAGTAAGCTCATCAAACCTGCAGGTTATAAGCCGCAAATAAACCCGCTGGAAACAGAACAGGGTATTAAGTTGATCAAAGATTTTTTTCAGTCGAACCTATCTACCGCTTTGCGTTTACGAAGGGTGACAGCGCCTTTGTTCGTGCTTCGCGGTTTAGGGCTCAATGATGATTTAAATGGAGTAGAGCGTCCCGTTTCTTTCCCTATTAAGGATATGGGCGATCAAGTGGCAGAAGTTGTTCATTCGCTTGCCAAGTGGAAACGAGTAATGTTGGCGGAATACAAAATTCCTGCTGGTTATGGTTTGTATACCGATATGAATGCAGTTCGTGGTGATGAAGAACTCGATAACTTGCATTCGCTCTATGTGGATCAATGGGATTGGGAGCGAACCATCAATAATGAAGATCGTAACATTGATTTCTTGAAGGGAATCGTGGTACAGATATATGAGGCAATCCGTCGTACAGAGTACTTGGTGTGTGAGCATTTCACACAATTGAAGCCATTCCTTCCTGAGAAAATACATTTCATCCATTCTGAAGAGTTGTTGAAGCTCTATCCAAACCTCACTCCGAAAGAGCGTGAGGATGAGATTTGTCGCACTTATGGTGCTGTATTCATCATGGGAATTGGTGGCAAACTCAGCAATGGTGAGGAGCATGACCTACGTGCTCCCGATTATGATGATTGGACTACCGTAAATAAGGATGGATATAAGGGGTTGAATGGAGACATCATGATATGGTATCCAATTCTCGGTCGCGCAGTCGAACTCAGTTCTATGGGTATCCGTGTTGATATTGAGGCGTTGAATCGCCAGTTGGAACTCACGGGTAAACAAGAACGTAAGAACCTGTATTTCCACAAAAAACTATTGGCTGGCGAACTACCTCTCTCAGTTGGAGGAGGTATAGGTCAGAGTCGTCTCTGCATGATTATGTTGCAGAAAGCGCATATTGGTGAAATCCAAGCGAGTATTTGGCCTGACTCGATGCGCAAAGAATGTGCAGACTTCGGAATGCCGCTGATTTAAGAAGGCTGATTTGAGAAGGTTGATGTAAGAAGGTTGATGTAAGAAGGCTGATTTGAGAAGGTTGATGTAAGAAGGTTGATGTAAGATGTAAAAGGGAAGAAGTAAGACAGAAGAATAAAGAATGAAGAAAATACTGTCATCACAGCAGATTCGGCAAGTTGATGCTTATACGATTCAAACAGAACCGATATCTTCGCTCGATCTGATGGAGCGGGCAGCAACACGTGTGGCAGAGAGAATCTGTGAGTTGTGTGACAAGAATCGACGAATCATCGTTTTTGCCGGACCTGGTAATAATGGAGGTGATGCATTGGCTGTAGCCCGAATGCTCGTACAGCAAGGCTATCGAGTATCTGTCTTTCTATTTAATATCGGAAACAACCTGTCAGCAGACTGTCAGACCAACAAGAACCGTCTGAAGTTGTGTCCTTCGATTGATTTCCATGAAATCACCACAGATTTTGTTCCCCCAGCTATTTCGTCTGATGATGTGATTGTTGACGGCCTTTTCGGAACAGGTCTTTCACGTCCCTTGATGGGAGGTTTTGCTTCTGTGGTGAAATATATCAACTCCTCCGAGGCAACCGTGATATCTATTGATATCCCTTCAGGCTTGATGACTGAAGACAATACGGCAAATGTGATGACTCATGTGGTACAAGCTGCTTACACCTTCACTTTTCAGTATAATAAACTTGCTTTTCTTTTTGCGGAGAACGAACATTATGTTGGAAAGTTGGAAGTGCTTGACATCGGATTGCATGATCCGCTTAGCGATGTCACCACTACACCTTATTATTTATTTGAGGAGACAGATGCTGTTGCGATGCTGAAAACCCGTCCGCGTTTCTCTCATAAGGGAACCTTCGGACATGCTTGTCTGATTGCAGGAAAGGAGGGAATGGGTGGTGCAGCCATCATGGCTTCGAAGGCATGTATGCGTAGTGGAGCCGGAAAACTGACGGTTCATACTCCGATTGCCAACCTGATACCATTACAGATTACAGTTCCCGAAGCCATCCTTCATATCGAACGTCAGTCAAGTTATTTCACCACACCGTTTGAGACTACGTCGTTCAACGCATTAGCTATAGGTCCGGGAATTGGAACAGAAGAAGCAACGGTACGTGCCTTCTCTCAGCAGTTACACTACCATCAAGGTCCATTGGTGCTCGATGCAGATGCTCTCAACATTCTCGGCAGTCATCCTGAGTTGATGAATAAGATTCCTCAAGATGCGATCCTCACCCCTCATAAGAAAGAACTGAGAGGACTGATTGGTGCTACTTCGAACAGCTACGAGGAGCTGCAGCTCACACGTCAGCTTGCTCAACGCTATCATATCTATGTCATCGTGAAAGGAGCCAATTCCGCTATTGTTACACCAGAAGGAGATGTTATCTTCAATATTACAGGCAACCCAGGAATGGCAACTGCTGGAAGTGGTGATGTGTTGTCGGGTATCATCCTTTCGCTGTTAGCACAAGACTATTCTTCACTTCAAGCTTCCCTCCTTGCTACCTATATACATGGTTTAGCTGGTGATTTGGCAGCTGCTGACCTCACACAGGAAAGTCTTATTGCAACAGATTTGATTGACTATCTCCCAAAGGCTTTCTGGCAAATCGAACATAGATTCTAAATCCATATAATAATGAGAACCTCATTGTTTGCTGCCCATCAGGCACACATTGACCTTATTGCAACAAGAGCTTCCGAACTGCATGCGTCCGTCAATCAGTTCTATGGGCACGACCTTCCCTATGCGTTTCATCTACGTTTGGCTGCTTCATACCTGACCCGTTTTTCAGACGAAATCCCGATGGACGAAGACAACATCGAGACCCTCTATGCTGCTATTTATTTCCATGATTCGCTCGAGGATACACGCATCACTTATAACGATCTGAAGAAACTGCTCCAGCAACTCAATCAGCAGGGATGTTTGATTCATGAGGTCGAAGCAGCCGAGATGGTTTATGCGCTCACAAATGATAAAGGGCGCACCAGAGCAGAAAGGGCAGGGGAGTCGTACTATCAAGGGATTCGTACCACCCCTTTTGCTTCCATTCTCAAATTCTGTGACCGTTTGGCTAATGTGCGTTTCTCAACTTTGTTTGTGCCCGAACAACGAATGGTGCAGGTTTATCGTGAAGAGAATCCCCATTTTGTTCAATCGGTCGCAACTGATGCTGTCACACCCGTTCCTCAGTCGATGATAGACGAACTCTCTGAGCTGTTGAAATAATGCTTTCATCCTTTTCTTCGATGATGCATCTTTTCCAGAAATAGGGACAATAGCTTAGGTAAAAAATTTGCAGCCCCTAGGGGTAACAAAATTTTCCCTTAAGGGGAATTTCTGTTGCAAGGCTTGCAACATAGAATCCCCCTAGGGGAAAAAGAAATTTCTTTAGGGGCAGCAAAAAGAATCAAATAATTTTTTAAATTTTCTGTAGTTTTTCTGTTGTTTCTTCGTCTAATCAACAAAAACGGTAGAAAATCAGTATAAATACTTAAAATACCAGACGATTATGATTACATCAACAACTCCAACCATCGAGGGACACCCAATCAAGAAGTATTATGGTGTCGTAACAAGTGAGACAATTATCGCAGCAAACGTCTTGAAAGATTTTGTAGCAGGTTTTCACGATTTCTTTGGTGGTCGTTCACGCGGCTACGAGAACACTTTAGCAGAAGCAAAGATGACTGCCTTGAGTGAATTGAAAGAACGTGCTCAGCAGTTGGGCGCTAATGCTGTGGTCGGTATTGATTTCGATTACGAGACCATCGGTCAGAGTGCCAGCATGCTCTTAGTGGCATGTAGCGGAACAGCAGTTACGATAGACGAATAATCGTATAAATAGGTTAATACTTTGTGTTTGCCACCCTTTTGGGTGGCTTTTTGGTGTTAATCTGTGTTTTTTCGACAAGAAAAGATGGTGATTCATTTTTTTTTCCTTATCTTTGCAATCGTAATTTCAATTTAGAAATACTATGTTATCAGTAGAAGAACTCAACGACCGCCTGATAGATCTCGCTTTTGCAGAGGATATCGGAGATGGTGACCACACAACATTGTGTTGCATTCCAGCTGATGCTGTAAGCGAATCCAAACTCTTGATCAAGGAGGAGGGTATCTTTGCAGGTGAACAGATTGCCAAGCAAGTATTCCATCGTTTCGACCCAACATTGCAAGTAGAGGTGTATATCCACGATGGTGCTCATGTGAAACCTGGAGATATTGTGATGAGTGTGAAGGGTAAGATTCAGAGCCTATTGCAGACCGAACGTCTGATGCTGAACATCCTGCAACGCATGAGTGGCATCGCTACGATGACCAATCGCTATGTGAAACGTCTGGAAGGAACGAAAACGCGTGTGCTCGACACCCGTAAGACAACTCCGGGTATGCGTATGCTTGAGAAAGAGGCTGTGAAAATCGGAGGAGGTGTCAACCACCGCATAGGTCTGTTCGATATGATTCTGCTGAAGGACAACCATATTGACTTTGCAGGAGGTATTGAGAATGCTATCACACGTTGTCATCAGTATCTTGAGGCAAAAGGCAAAGATTTGAAGATAGAAATCGAAGTACGCGGATTTGACGAGTTGAACGAAGTGCTGCATGTAGGTGGGGTTGACCGTATCATGTTAGACAACTTCACACCAGAAGATACCCGTCGCGCTGTAGCTTTGATTGATGGGAAATACGAGACGGAATCATCAGGAGGAATCACCTTCGACACCATTCGCGACTATGCTGAGTGTGGAGTCGATTTCGTTTCCGTAGGCGCTTTGACCCACAGCGTGAAAGGTCTCGATATGAGTTTCAAGGCAGTAGATTCAAGTAAATTAAATATTTAATCAACCTAATTATCAACCTTTTTTTAACTTTAAAATTAAAACAATTATGAAAGTTATGAAATCAATCTTGACAGTGCTCATCGCATTGTTCGCAGTGACTGCAAACGCACAGACTGGTAGTGCATTAGTAACAAAGTACAAAGGTCAGGGAATGAAGACCGAAGACATGATGGCAGACGTGAAGCGTATGGTCGATATGTTTGGTCAAATGCCAGCACAGGGTGGAGGCGGAATGCCTGGTATGCCTGATATGGGCGAGATGGTAAAGTCGCTCAAGAGCATCAAGACTTATACAACTCTCACTCCAAGTGCTGATAAGGTAGCAGCTATCAAGGCTGATATCGAAGCAATGAAGGACTATAAGAGTCTTATCGAATTCGTTCAGACCGACGGTGGTGGCGGTATGGGAGGTTTTGCTATGCCAGAACCAAAAGTCGGAGCTGATGGCATTCGTCGTCTGCAACTTCCTAACATGTTCCAGCAACAGGGCGGCTCAATGCAGGCTTATGCAAAGGTAACAGACAATAAATTCAACGAAGTAATCTTCTTCTCAACTGGTCAGCAGAACGCTTTGTCAGTTGTTGAGGCTACTGACCTCACCGTCGATAATCTCATGATGATCATGATGATTCCGATGATGCGTAATATGGGACAAGGTGGCGGATTCGGAGGAGGATTCTAATCTTGTAGAATGTAAAACATAAATTATTCAATGAAAAGAAACATTATCCTTACAGCATTGGCAATTGTAGGCATGCAGTTGCCAATGCTACATTCTGTAGCTTGTACGAACCTTATCGTAGCCAAGAAGGCATCAGTAGATGGGAGCGTCATCGTAAGCTACAATGCCGACTCCTACGGCATGTATGGAACCATGTTCCGTCATGTAGGAGGAACTCACCAGCCAGGTGAGATGCGTAAGATTTATGAGTGGGACACCAACAAGTATTTGGGTGAAATTCCTCAAGTTGCCCGTACCTACAATGTGGTGGGACAGATGAACGAAAACCAAGTAAGTATTTGCGAGACAACCTTCGGTGGACGTGAGGAAGTGGTCGATCCAAAGGGTATTATCGACTACGGAAGCCTCATTTATATCGGATTGGAGCGTTCGCGAACAGCCCGTGAAGCCATCCAGATCATGACAGACCTCGTAGCTAAGTACGGCTATTGCAGTGAGGGCGAAACCTTCACGATTGCCGACAAGAACGAAGTGTGGGTGATGGAAATGGTGGGAATGGGACCTGGTTCACAAAATGCAGCATGGGTAGCTGTACGCATTCCTGATGACTGCATCTGTGCGCATGCCAATCAAAGCCGTATCACTCGTTATTTCCAGTTGTTCCCCAAGCAGGATGTGCTTTATAACAAGGATAATGTGAAGTTTGCACGTGAGAAGGGATACTTCAGCGGTAAGGATGCTGATTTCAGTTTCCGTGATGCGTTCAATCCTCTCGATTTCAGTGGTATACGCTATTGTGACGCACGTGCTTGGAGTTTCTTCCGCCATCATGTAGATGGTATGGATAAGTATCTGCCTTACATCAACGGAGAGGATTTGAAGGGTGAGATGCCTTTATATCTCAAACCCAATCATCTGCTGACAGTTCAGGATATCAAGAACGGAATGCGCGACCACTATGAGGGAACGGCGCTTGACATCACAAAGGATCTCGGAGCAGGAGCTTACACGATGCCATATCGTCCAAGTCCACTGAGTTTCAAGATCGACGAGAAGGAATACTTCAACGAACGTCCTACCAGCACTCAGCAGACAGGTTTTACTTTTGTCGGTCAGATGCGTAGTTGGTTGCCCGATGCAGTCGGTGGTATTGTATGGTGGGGAAATGATGATGCTAATATGGTAGCCTACACACCTGTATACTGTGGTGTGAGCGACATTCCTCATTGCTATGAACGTGTGGCAGGTGTTCAGGATGAACTGACCTTCTCTTGGGAGTCTGCTTTCTGGATGCAGAACACTGTAAGCAATATGGTCTATCCTTATTATAGCAAGATGTATCCAGATTTGCGTAAGGTGATTGACGAACTCGAAACTACCTTCAGTCAAGAAGTGGCAGCTTTCGACAAGGACGCTACAAAACAATTCGAAAGCCAACCGGCAACTATCGGACGCTATCTTGCCAATTACAGCAATAAGGCAGCAGATCTGATGATGCAGCGTTGGGACCGTCTTTATAAGTACCTCATCGTGAAGCACAACGATATGGTGGTGAAGCGTGAGAAAGACGGACAGTTCGAACGTACGCCTGAAGGATATGCAGCTCCGACCATCCGTCCGGGCTATCCGACTGAGTTCAATAAGCGTGTGGTGAAAGAGACAGGTACACGCTATCAGATGAAATAAATCGATTACAAGTAGAAATCTTGTGTCAGTCTTATGTACTCCTCAGAATATGTGTTCTGGGGAGTACGTATTATTAATAAGGTGTGTTCAGTTTCGCGAGGTTCACGACAGAATGCCATCATCGACCGCTTGAATGGACGAGTCGTACTTCCTTTTACGTCACAACGCCTAACGAGAAACAACCCATGCGTGGCAGCCACACCAATGAATCGCTCAGCTGCAGCATAAGGGACAATCACATCAAATTCGCCCTCTTTATCCAGAAGTCTGTCCACCCCGGCAGCGAGCTCATCGAACGTCAGAGCAGTCGTATGTTTTGCGTTGTGCATCTGTTCCGTCTTGCTATGCGTGTCTTCCTCATAAAATGGAGGGTTGGAAACGATACGCTGATAGCCACCTGCTTCAAAAGCCTCCAAACCTATATGTACGATTTCCATATTGTTGCGAAAAGGCGATTGCGCTACATTCTTGCGAGCCTGTTCAACTGAAGGCAGGTCGATATCGATGCCAGTAATACTTGCGTTCGGAAATCGTTGAGCCAGCATCAAGGCTATCAATCCGCTACCCGTCCCGATGTCGAGAATGGGTCCTTGAGCAGAGTGGGGGAGGTCGCATGCAAAAGCCCAACAGCCCAGCAACACACCGTCCGTTCCTACCTTCATGCTACATCGATCATGATGAACACAAAACTGTTTGAATTGAAAACAATCCGAACTCATCGTGATGCAAAGTTAATAAATAATTTTAAAATATCAATATTCAAATAACAATTATCAATTATATTTACTATCTTTGCAGACAATTATCAAAATGAACGATATATGAAAGCGCTTAATAAAAGAACAGCACCTAAGAGTGTAGCACCTGAGAGAATTATCCAGTTTGGTGAAGGTAACTTCCTTCGTTGTTTTGTCGATTGGATTATCTACAACATGAATCAGAAGACCGATTTCAACTCCAGCGTAGTGGTTGTACAACCCATCGAGCGTGGTATGGTCGATTGGTTGAACGGTCAGGATTGTTTGTATCACGTCAATCTTCAAGGGCGTTTGAATGGTGAGGTAGTCAATTCTCTCACCCGTATCGATTGCATCAGTCGTGCATTGAATCCATATAGTCAGAATCAGGCATTCATGGCATTAGCCGACCAGCCTGAAATCCGTTTCGTCATCTCGAACACCACAGAAGCAGGCATCGCATTCGATGATAGTTGTAAACTCACAGATGCTCCTGCAAGTTCCTATCCAGGCAAGCTGACTCAGTTGCTCTATCGTCGCTATATGACCTTCAACGGAGCACCCGATAAGGGACTGATCATCATGCCTTGTGAACTCATCTTCCTCAACGGACACCATCTGAAAGAGTGTATCTTCAAATACATAGAACTCTGGAAGGACGACTTCGGAGCCAACTACAAAGGGTTCAAGGACTGGTTCACGAATTACTGCTATGTATGTGCCACACTCGTCGATCGTATCGTGCCAGGATTCCCACGTAAGGAAATCAAGCAGATACAGGAGAAAATCTGCTATGAAGACAATATGGTCGTACAGGGCGAGGCATTCCATCTTTGGGTGATCGAGAAACCGGAGAATATGGAGATTGACCAGCTGAAGGCCGAGTTCCCTGCAGAGAAGGCGGGACTCCATGTGCTGATAGCAGAGTCAGAGAAACCCTACCACGAACGTAAGGTCACCTTGCTCAATGGTCCGCATACCGTATTGAGTCCTGTAGCATTCCTCAGCGGCATCAATATCGTTCGTGATGCATGCAACGATCCTGTAGTCGGTAAGTATATCCATAAGGTACAGTTCGAGGAACTCATGCAGACACTCAATCTTCCGATGGATGAGTTGCAGAAGTTTGCGTCAGACGTGTTGGAGCGATTCAACAACCCATACGTCGATCATCAGGTGACCAGCATCATGCTCAACTCATTCCCCAAATACGAGACACGCGACCTGCCTGGACTCAAGGTTTATCTGGAGCGTAAGGGCGAACTGCCTCAAGGACTGGTGTTCGGACTGGCAGCCATCATCACCTATTACAAGGGTGGTAAACGTGCAGACGGGGCAGAGATCGTTCCGGACGATGCACCCGAAATCATGCAACTGCTCACCGACCTCTGGGCTACTGGCGATACACGCAAGGTGGCGGAGGGCGTGTTGGCTGCAGAGATGATTTGGCACGAAGACCTCAACTGCATTCCTGGACTCACCGATCTTGTGACGGCCGATTTGAATAAGATTCAGCAATTTGGAATGCTCGAAGCAGTCAAAACCATCCTTTAGACGAAAATCCTTATTAACGAAAGATGAGAAAATCAATAGTTCTTCTTCTTTTCGTGATATCCACGACAGTGTCGGCTCAAATCCCAGTCGACACCGTTCCTTTTGTTCCTATGTCTTGGAAACAAGCCATGCGACAGACGAAATACGAGTGGTTCATCACCAAGCAAGCCAGAGCGGTAGCAGACAGCATCGTCAAATACCAGTTACCCACAGGCGGATGGGTGAAGAATCAAGACTGGGGACTCAATCCCGACAGCGTATACATCAGCGAGTGTATGGAGACAGGAATAGGTGGAACCATCGATAATGGAGCCACTTATCAGGAGATGGAGTTCTTGGCAAAGATGTACTACTACACCAATCTTATCGCTTATCGTGTAGCATTCCTTAACGGACTTGATTTTCTCTTGAGCATGCAGTACGAGAATGGAGGTTGGCCACAGTTCTATCCGCCAAGAGGCAAAGATCACTACTCCAGTCACATCACCTTTAACGACAATGCGATGGTCAATGTGATGAAGTTCCTCCTGAGTATCTCACGCAATGATGAACCGTACGATATGCTATGGCTGAAACCCGAACAACGCGAAGCTTGTAAGCGAGCCTATGACAAAGGAGTAGAGTGCATTCTCGATTGTCAGATTATGGTCGATGGACAACCGACCGTATGGTGTCAGCAACACGACGAAGTCACCCTCAAACCCGCACAGGCACGAGCATACGAACTGCCGTCCTTCTGTGCTGCAGGTGAGACCGTCACCATCGTCGAACTGCTGCTCTCCCTTCCCGATCCGTCCGAGCGAGTCATCATGGCTATCGATGGGGCTATCCGATGGTTGGAGAACCATAAGATAGAAGGGAAAGCCATCGAGCGATATACCAATGCAGAGGGGCAACCCGATTACCGAGTGGTCGATCGAGCGGGAGCACCAGCCATGTGGGCGCGATTCTACGACCTCGTTCATGGTGAACCTCTCTTCTGCGGGCGCGACGGAATACCTCGCAAGCATGTCGAGGAAATCGAATACGAACGTCGTAACGGATACAGCTGGTTCGGAACACAGCCCCAACGACTCATTAATCTCTACAAAGATTGGTCAGCACGAGTGTTAGAACAGTATATCCTGTATGATGAGTAAATAAACTGCATAAAAATTAAAAGACGGAACGCTTGCGTCCCGTCTTTTTGTTTGATCATCTACTTCGTCAAACTTACTTGAAGTATTTGTTGAAGAGACCCTGGAATCCTGCACCATGACGTGCTTCGTCCTTTGCCATCTCGTGCACTGTGTCGTGAATAGCATCGAGGTTGAGTTTCTTTGCCACCTTTGCAATTTCGAGTTTTGCTTCGCAAGCACCACCTTCAGCCTGCATACGCTTCTCAAGGTTGGTCTTGGTGTCCCAGCACAGTTCTCCGAGGAGTTCGCAGAACTTAGCAGCATGCTCTGCCTCTTCGAATGCATAGCGTTTGAATGCTTCTGCTACATCGGGGTAGCCTTCGCGGTCGGCCTGACGGCTCATAGCCAGATACATACCAACTTCAGAGCACTCGCCTGCGAAGTGATCTTTCAATCCCTGAAGAACAAACTTACCTTCTTCTGTGTCAGGAATAGCTTTTGCAACTCCTAACTCGTGCTGACAAGCAAATTGTATTCCTTCAGTTTCAACCATCTCCTTGAACTTACTTCCAGGAACTTTACATTGAGGACATCTCTCAGGTGGGGTATCACCTTCGTGTACATAGCCACAAACAGGGCAAATCCATTTTTTAGCCATAATCGTTTTGTTTAATTGTTAGTAATCGATATCTAAACTCATTGTTTCGCTTGCAAAGATAGTAATTATTTATGAATCATGAATCATGAATTATGATTTTTTTTCAAAAAAATTTTTATTTCGCTTTTCCTTCGTAGTGAGTTAATTCTGGTTCAGGGTTCACGGTTAAAGAAACTAAAACGGTAAACTGTAAACTAATCTTTATCCTTTTTTTTAAAAAATACACCTATGAACAGCAAAAATACGATGTTTTTTCTTATTCTTTAACCATAAACTCATATTCTTTAGTCATTTTTTCTTACCTTTGCAAGGTAAGGTAATTATTAATAATAAATAAACTAACTCATGAAACAATTTTTTTTAATCCTATTGGCTGTGATGCTGTGCAGTAGCGCCAGTGCTCAAAAAAATGAAAAGCTGAATCTCGCCCCTGTGGCAGTGAAAACCTCGCAGGGCATTCTCGTGTCATGGCGCTATCTGGAAGCTGATGGCTACGTCCAATTCTCGGTATATCGCAACGGAACACTGCTAAAGAGCGGTATTAACAATGTTACTAATTACCTTGATGCCGAAGGTAAACCTGGCGACATCTACAAGGTGGAGAGCAGCAAGGGTAGCGAGGCTACCTGCACTGCCTGGGACAATATGTTTACGAAGATCAGCATACCCCGTCCTGAAGCACGTCAGACCCTTGCGCCAGACGACCTTGGCAAGTATAGCACAGGCAACTATCGTCCGGACGACATCTCCGTGGGCGATGTTGACGGCGACGGCGACTACGAGCTCATCGTAAAGTGGTCCCCCGACAATCAGCGCGACTATAATGAGGAAGGTCATGCCAGTGCCACATATATCGACTGCTATGAGATGGATGGCACACAGAAGTGGCGTATTGACGTGGGTAACGGAGTGCGCTCAGGCAACCATACCACACCGTTCCTGGTCTACGACTTTGACAACGACGGCAAGGCAGAGGTAATCTTCAAAACTGCTCCTGACTCCAAGGATGGGTTGGACAACTATGTCACACAGGCTGGCAATTCCACCATTCAGGCTATTGCACCTACTACGGTGCAGGTGAACAGCAATGGTCGCGTTACGGCAGGTGAAGAGTTCCTCACCGTCTTCAACGGCGAGACAGGTGCTGCCATGCAAACCATCTTCTACTCTCCAAGCCGCTCGATGGCCGACTTCCCAACCAGCGACACTTCATACAGTTCATCATGGGGTGATGATTCCCACAATTATGGTGAGTGCTATAATGCCGCCGTTGCATACCTCGATGGGCTTGATAACCCACCTTCTGCCATCCTCCAGCGTGGCTACATGACTGCATGCTACCTATGGGCTGTTGACTGGGACGGCACGAACCTCAAGACCCGCTGGTTGCACAAGGGTACTACAAAGACAACATGGTGTGTTGTCGATGCAGCAGGCACAGAACTTGCAAACCAAGACACCAACCCAGTCACATCGATGGGCAAGTCAAGCTACGGACAGGGTGTGCACGGCATTTCTATTGGCGATGTTAATCAAGACGACAAGGACGACATCTGCATAGGTTCTGCCACTATCTCCTCTGACGGCAAACTGCTCTGCGCAACAGGTTTTGGCTCTGGTGATATCCTTCACCTTGCCGACCTCTGTCCAGACCGCCCAGGCCTCGAGGTGATGATGCCTCATGGGGAGAAATCGTCTTTTGGCGCCTATGGCTGGGATGTGCATGATGCCACAACCGGTGAGGTACTGCATAGTGCTACCAGTTCAGGAGAAAACGGTCTCGGACTGGCCTGCGACTTCATTCCCGACAAGCGTGGCGCAGAGTTCTGGTCTTCTGCCGACAACATGATTCGTTCATGTGTTGACGGCTCTGAATTATCCTCTTCAAAGCCTAACACCAACTACCGAATCTATTGGACGGGTGACCCGTTCGATCAGACGTTCGATGGTGGATATGATGCAACAAACGGTTGTTCACCACGCATCCGCTTATGGGATACGGCAACCAAAGCCATTATTACGTTTCAAGAGTTTGCTGACTATGATAAGCCACAGACCTGCAACGCCACTAAGGCAACACCCTGTCTGCAGGCCGATTTGCTGGGCGATTGGCGCGAGGAGATCATCATGATAAACTATGAGACCGATTGGAGTGTTCCTACCTGTGACCTCCTTATCTTCTCTACACCAGAGCCTACTGAGTATATGGTGCCTTGCCTCATGGAGGACCACATGTACCGCATGGCTGTCGCTTGTCAGAACTCTTCATACAACCATCCTCCACACCTGGGGTTCTATATGGCCGACTATCTGGGCGTAGATGGTAGCACCTACTCTACACAGACAACCAACCACGCTCCTGAAATCACCACCGCAGTGAAGACTGTAAAGGACCAAACCCCAAGCACCAAGGGTCAAACCGCAAAGAAAATCATTAGCAACGGTAGATTCATCATCGTTAAGGACGGCAAGGAGTACAATGCTGTAGGTCTGAAACTAAATAATTAAGTTCTGAGTAAAGTTTCGCAGGGGAGTTACTTCGCAGGCGGATATCCCAACAAACCCGAATATCCGTCAGTGACAGGCATTGCTTTCTATGAATATCGATACGATCCAGTGATGTACGACATGAGAGCCTTCATCAAGCAGCACACATCGGATGCCGATTTCCAGCAGTGGGACAAAGTCTATCAGCAGGCAGTGCCCTACTACCGTATGTCCATGGCATGGAAGACCGTATACGATTCATTGATACAGGAGTTCAAGGAATTCAATCAAGACAAGTCCGTCTATGGCTGCATGAGCATGTTTATTCCTCTCAATCTTCCATCCTACACCACAACTGGAGCGAAGTACAACCTGACTGCAAACAACTTTGAGTGGAACCGCCGCATGGACTGGAGCCGCTTTGACTGGTAGAATGTCATTACGATAGGGTTTCACCCTATCCTTTGTCCTGTCACCCCTATGGGGTTTCTAGGTTCCCGCTCACCTCCCTCGCAGGGAGGGGCAAGGGGGGTGGGTCTGCTTGGCTGCTTCCACGATCACCTTGTCGGCAGAGAGGGTGTTGTAAAGATGTGCTGAGAGCACGAATGCGAGTTTCTCTACATTCTTTTCGAACGATACGTTCTGTTGTTTAGCTTTAATCTGAATCATAATTGTTGTTTCTTTCGATGAGTTGTTGTTAATAGATCGGTTAATTTTTGCCTCGTTTTTGCGAACTCAGGAGGATGCACGTGCGCTGCCCGGGATTGTGCATGTGTCGCCTCGAGGAGTGTGCAGATGCAGGCTCGCGCGCCTGTTTTCTTAGCCGATACAAAGTTACGAAAAAAATACAATTGACAAAATATTTTTGTAAGAAAATGCATTAAATACATATAATCATTATATGTATAATTGTAAAGTCGAGATTGCAAAATTCGGTATTTTCTGTAAACTGACCGAGAGTTAGTGTTGCAGCGTTACAGTTTTTGCAGTTCGATTTTAAGGGTTAACACACGCTGAAAATAAGTTATATTATATATATAATATAAAATTTCTCTTTGACTTTTCACTCCTTTATTTTTTAACTGCAACAACTGCAACAACTGCAACGCAAGAAAGCGGAAAACCTAAAAAAGGCAGGTTCGTCGAAACATTGAACGCTTCGAAGGAGATGACTTTATGTTTGAGGTCACTCGCGATGAACTTTCAAGATGCCAAATTGGCACCATGAACAAAAAGCAAGGAAACTCGACATCGAAGACATCCTGCATGATCAGAATGAGATTAATGAAGACATTCGCGCTCAGATTGAAGCCATCAGTACCGCCCTCTCAGAGTTGCAATCGAAGGAGTCGAGAGAGAAGCTTGAATAGTGAAAAATCTAAGTAACCGACCATTCAATTAGCAGGTAATATGATTTTTTCACTGCTCACTTTCCATTTTTCACTCTCTTGTGTTCAAATAACCTCCTTCATATCCGGGCAGCCATTCAATCTCATTGTTGTGGATGCTCTTTATTTCCATCCATTCGAGGCTGGGCATGAAGTAAGAACTGTTGATGGGCTTCAGCATGAGGATTTTGAGACCTTCCCCCTTCCAGTAGTTTCCTATCTGCACATGGAACAAATTGGCGACGCTATCCCATGGGCGTTCATCACCGATGGTCAATTCCATCAGTTGATTCGTGTACCGGTCACATTCCGTCATGTCAAAAGTTTTGTCCACATAATGATAATTCAAATACCCTGCATAGTGGGTGGTTGTGAATTCCTTCAACATGGAACGCAATTCCTCCACATTCCTGATTTTTTCCTTGCCAGTGCC
>JAEEGL011442685.1_pt1 | contig 88506 bp, 61 predicted proteins | sample 9134231 | NCBI WGS metagenome assembly JAEEGL01 (sample SAMN16246548, study PRJNA631951) | gut metagenome | biome: gut microbiome; feature: rumen; material: fiber-attached | host: Bos | place: Iran: Karaj | collected 2018-10 | reverse complement strand
GTGAGAGGTCCCATTTTCCTTCGTCCATGGCTTTCTTGAACTTCTCGCCATAACGCACCACCCCACTCTCGATCATCTCACGGATGAGGTCGTTGCCCTCACGGGTACGCTCTCCCACACCGGCGAACACCGAGTATCCGTTGTGGCCTTTTGCGATGTTGTTGATAAGCTCCATGATGAGCACGGTCTTTCCCACACCAGCACCGCCGAAGAGTCCGATTTTTCCACCTTTCATGTAAGGCTCAAGCAAGTCGATCACCTTGATACCCGTAGAGAGCATCTCCTTCTGGGTGGACAGTTCCTCAAACTTCGGTGCCTCCCTATGGATGGGATATGCGCCGCGCATGTCGAGTTCACTCATACCATCGATCGGTTTTCCAATCACGTTGAGCATACGTCCCTTGATCTGGTCGCCGGCAGGCATCAGAATAGGATAGCCCGTGGAGATGGCCTCCAGTCCTCGCTGCAGTCCGTCGGTGTTGTCCATGGCCACGCAGCGCACAGTGTCCTCGCCGATGTGCTGCTGCACCTCGACGATGAGGTCACGCCCATCCGCTCTTACGATTCTCAGGGCGTCATGAATTTTTGGCAGCACTTTCTCTGGGTCTTGGCCTTGTGTCTCATAGTAGACGTCGATGACCGGGCCAATAATCTGAGAAATGTGCCCATTGATTTGTGACATAAGCGATTATTTTTGATTTATTTGAGATATTTTTCAAAGTGTAGGCAAAAATACGATATTTTTCGCAGGGGTGCAAACAATATCGACACTTTTTATGAAATCTGCAGTTTTTAGATACTTAGTTCGTCGAGCACCTTAATCAGTTTCCTGTCAAACGGCTTGTCGCTTCTGATGGCTTCCACCAGCGGCACATAGACGATTTCGTTGTTGCGCACACCCACCATCACGTTGCGCTGCCCCTGGAGGATGGCCTCAATGGCCCCCACACCAGTGCGGCTGGCCAGGATGCGGTCGTGAGCTGTGGGGCGTCCACCACGCTGCAAGTGGCCGAGGATGGAAACACGCACGTCGAAGGAGGGGAACTCCTTCTTGACACGGTCGGCATAATAGAGCGCACCGCATTTAGGACTTTCCGACACGATGACGATACAGCTTTTCTTCGACTTACGGATGCCTCGCTCCATGAAGCGTGCCAACTGGTCGACGTTGGTAGAGTCCTCGGGGATGATGGCTGCTTCGGCGCCGCTGGCGATGGCGCTGTTTTGTGCCAGGAAACCTGCGTCACGTCCCATCACCTCGATGAAGAAGATGCGCTCATGACTCTGTGCGGTGTCGCGTATGCGGTCTACGCAGTCCATGATGGTATTCATGGTGGTGTCATATCCGATGGTGGAGTCGGTGCCATAGAGGTCGTTGTCGATGGTGCCTGGCAGACCGATACAGCACACGTCATACTCCATGGCGAAGTGCATGGCTCCTGTGAGAGAACCATTTCCTCCGATAACGATGAGAGCGTCGATTTTGCGTTTTTGCATCGTCTCATAGGCTTTCTGTTTTCCCTCCGGTGTCATGAACTCCTTGCTTCGTGCTGTCTTGAGGATGGTACCTCCCGACATAATAATGCCGCTCACGTTTTCGGTAGAGAACTCTTCTATCTCGTCATTAATCAGTCCGTCGTATCCACGATAGATACCCATGATCTTAAATCCATTGCAGATGCCAGCGCGTGTCACCGCGCGGATCGCTGCGTTCATGCCTGGCGCGTCTCCGCCAGAGGTCATGACTCCTATTGTTTTGATTCGTGCCATATTTTAAGGTTTTTGAGGTTTTTTTCTGGGGTTTCTGGGGGGTAGATGGGCTAGGGCTAGATATTCTAGATGGTCTAGATACTCTAGATTTTCTAGATATTCTAGATATTCTAGATGGTCTAGATATTCTAGGAGCCGTCATTAATCTCTAGACGAGATAGATGAGGGCCATGACAGCGAGACCAAGAGAGGCACCGAGGAGGGCCTTGAGGCCTACGTTACGGAAGAACCACCCCACATGGATGTGCTCCATCTTGATCAGTGCAAGCCCGCTGAGGGAACCTGCGGCAAGGATATTGCCAGCCACTGCCGCGCAGTAGGCGATGATTTTCCAATAATAGCCATTTTGTGCGAAGTGCGCCACGTAAGAGTTGGCTTCCGGGTTGTCCACCACGCTGTAGAGCGAGAAGAAACTCAGAGAGGTTGCGAAGTTGTCGAGCACCGTGCTGACCACTCCCGCGATGACACCCATAATCCATACGTTGTGCAGGTGGGTGTCACACACCCGTGCGAGCCATCTGACAGCTCCTGTCTCCTCCACCACGCCGACGGCGAGCATCATACCCATGACGAAAAGCATCATCTGCAGCACGCCATACTGCAGTTGGCGTGGCATGCGCCGCTCTGTCATCTTGTCCACGTCGAGTAGGCGGTGGTTGAATATCTCATTGACAATCCATAGCACGGAGAGGACACACAGGGCACCCAAGAACGGCGAAAGTTTGGTGATATTGTGGAAAGTGGGTATAAACCACAGTCCGCCGATGCCCACGAAAAGCATCAGCAGTCGTTGCCACACATTGAGGTTGGTGTCATCGCCACGGTAAGGCATGGGTCTCCACTCTATCTCCACCCTGTCGGGGAGCATACGGCCCAGCAGATAGATAGGGACGGCCCAGGCCAAGAGGCAGGGGAGTAAGAGCGACATGGAGTAATTGGTGGCGGTGACGGCGCCTATGTTCCAGAGGAGCAACCCTGCGGGGTCACCGATGACGGTGAGAGCCCCTCCCACATTGGCTGAGATGACCACTGCGCTGCCATAGATCATGCGCTGGCGCCTCTGTGACACGAGGTTGTGCATGATGACGAGCATGAGCGAAGTGGTGGTGAGGTTGTCGAGGTTGGCAGAGATGATCAATGTGAAGACGGCGAGCATCCACAGCAGTTTGTGACTCTTCCTGGTGCGCACCCATGGTGTGAGGAAGTCGAAACAACCATTGTTGTGTAAGATCTCGGTGATGGTCATCGTGGCTAAGAGGAAGAGCACGATCTCTGCCGCCTTTCCCACATATCTGAGGAAGATATTCTGTGCGATATAATATTTCACGGCGGTGCTGGTGGCCACGGCACCGTTGAGGAAGTCGACATAGTCGCCCTGATGCTCACGCATCACGAAGTCGGAGCCATAACAGATATAAAGCACCCATCCCACCGCACATGCGAAGATCGCCACGGCTGCCTTGTTGACATTGGTCAGCCATTCTGTGGCGATGAGCAGATAGCACACGATGAGGATAGCGATGATGATTAAGGTCATGTTTTCGGCTTTTCAGTCATTGGTTAGAAAGGCGTAACGAAATACGTCTCGCATATCATTGCAAAGATAAGCAAGATTTGCGAGACGTACAAATTTTAAGTAAAGTTTTTTTAGTGTTGAGCCCTTGTCATCCTATGGTTGGGCGAATTTGTCACCCGTCTGTTGAATGAGGGCACGACGGAACTTTTCAGGATAGCCTGGACGCTTTGGCCGGGTGCCCAGTCCATTCTCATCCCGTGTGAACTGTCCGTCTTTCTCCGGGTGGATGATCATATCGTTGTATTTCACGATGAGGTAGGTGGCCAGTTGTCTCCAGCGTGTCAGCATCTGCTGTGCCTTGTCAACGCTATAATTGTTGAGAAACTCTGCTGCCTTCTGCGGGCTCTCAGCATCCAGTTGCAAGGCATGCTCCTCAACGGCTTTCTGTGCGCTGAAATATGATTTTTCCAGCGAGTCGCGCACCTCTTGCAATGAGGGGAACAAGAGCGAGTAGCGCGGATAGACCATGTTGCTCACCCAGTTGCACACCCAGAACGCATTACGGTCGGAGAAGGTGATCTCGTCGGCACCCGGTGTGTTGAAGCACTCCGGCCTCACCGTCATACTGCAATAGACGGGTGTATAGGCCACCATATTGCCGTCGTCATTGCCCCACCACATCAGTCCGCCAATCTCCCGTGGCAGCCATGAACGCATCTGACTGACATAAGAGAATCCTGTCTGCTGAGTGGATGTGGGTCGCTCGTTGAAATATTTCTTGCCGTCGAGTTCGAAGGTCAATGGAGTGGGACGATAAGGCATCTCCCAGATACCGCCGCCGATGTCGCTGTCAAGTGCGAATGGTGTGCCCTCATAATGGTCGCGCATACATGCCATCACCTCCTGCACACTCACCTTGTGGTTGGGCACAATCCAGAGCGGCATTGGCTCTGCATTCTCCTCAAATCCCATGGCATAAGGTAGATAGCGGTTCATCTCGCTGCTGAAATGATTGAAGAAGCTCCACACACGAGCCTCACAGAAGCGACGTCCGGAGAAGTCGGGTTTGGCATAAGTCTCATTCCAGTTGAAGTCGGCGTCCTTTCCAGTGTACCATCCCATCTTTCGTGCAAACGACACTACATCTTTGGCGTAGAGCACGTTTTTCTTGTCTTTAATGTTAAAGGTGGTGATGCGGCTCTGGTTGGCATGGGCACAGATGGCATTGTCGGGAATGCGGATAGCCACCCACACAGCGCCTTTGCTGCCTGGTCCCTTGCCCATCATCTCCATGATCCATGCCTCGTTGGGGTCGCAGATGGTGAATGTCTCGCCCTCAGAGTTATAGCCGTAGGTGTTGACGAGTGTGGTCATCACGTTGATGGCCTCTCGTGCGGTCTTGGAGCGCTGCAGCGCGATGTAGATGAGCGATCCATAGTCGAGGATGCCAGTGGTGTCGACCATCTCTTCGCGTCCGCCGTAAGTGGTCTCACCGATGGTGACCTGGTATTCATTGATATTGCCTATGACATTGTAAGTCTCAGGGGCTTCTGGTATCTCACCGTGATACTTATTGGAGTCCCAGTCGACCACGCGTCGCATCTCCCCTGGTGCGTGTTTGGCTGCGGGGTAATGGCAGAGATTCTGAAACATGCCGTAGTCGTCGGCGTTGTAGGTACAGATGACGGAGCCATCGGTGCTGGCGTCTTTTCCAACGATAAAGTTGGTGCATGCCATGGCATATACAGACACGAGCAGCAGTGAGGTAGTGATGATTTTTCGCATGATATTTTAAGGGTTTTATAGGTTGAGGTTGCGATGATATCGCAACATACAAGACATTATTTCATTTTTTTCTTTTTACACCTTTCATCCATTTTTCATCTTTCATTTTTCATCTTTCATCTTCTTCAATACACTATCGGGGCTTCAAACTGGGCTTCCTGACCAGTGGCGTCATGCACTTTGACGAGGAGGCGGCGCTCTAAGCCCGTGGCAACGACAGGAGTCTGACGAAGGTCGCAGATAATGCGCGACGACTTTTTGACATGGTCGAAGAGGATAAACTGGTCATCCACAAAGCCCTCAAAAGAGATGGCCCCTGTCAGCGGACCTTTAATGTCGAAGAGCAGCACATGTTCCTCATTCCATTGTCTCTGATTGAGTGGTATGATACGGAGTGTCAGGTCTTTACCAAGATCCTCTTCCTGGGGCGGTGTCTCCATCTCCACCGAGTCGGCCATTTGCTCTGCAGGCATATCGTTTTGTACCCCTCTGACGATGAAGGCATACTCCGCGACATTTCCAAAGAAGTCCTGAAGGAGATACCTGATGCGATATGTGCGCTCTTGGTCGAAATGTACGATGCCCCTGTTTTTGTCTGCCTTGAGGAATGACAGGGTGTTGCCAGGTTCGAGATACGACTTGAGGAACCACTGCTGATGCTTCATGAAATAGTCCACATCTCCCCAGATGTTGACCTGCTTATTGTCGGCCATTGAGATGTTGTTGACATCACTGCTGAACACCTCCACCCCATCTACAAGCAGGCAAGTGTGACGTATGCCACAAGTGTTGGCGGAACCTTGCATATAGTCGTCAGCATAAATACCGAATCCCACCTTACCCCATGCTGTGAATTCATCTTCCATTTCATGATTGGTGAACTCAAAGCGCTGCAGTGTGGTCTTGCCGCAAAACATTCCCTCCAAGCCCTGTGGATAAGCCATGAAACTATGCGCCACAGGTTTTACGGTGTCTTGCACCAGTTCTGGGATGAACTCCAGCGGGTCGAGCATGTTCCAGTTGTCTGTCCGGTGGATTTCCAGATGCAGGTGTGGTCCCATGCTGGCCCCAGTGTCACCGCTCAGTGCGATGACCTGTCCTTTCGCCACGGGACAGTCAGTGGCTGTGAACGTCACATCGGCGTCGGTGCTATGGTGCTCGTACTGCCATTTGCGCAGTTTGGCCTCTATCATCGGCGCGAAACGCTGCAAGTGCGCATAGACGCTGGTGTACCCTTCAGGATGCCTGACGTAGATGGCGTTTCCCATGCCATCGAGGTTGACGGTGACGCGGCTCACATACCCGTCGCCGATGGAATAAATGGCCTTCCCCTCCTCCTGCTGTGTCTTGATGTCGAGGCCTCCATGGAAATGATTGGGCCTCGGCTCACCGAAATTTCCGGCGAGGAGAACCTCAAAATGCACTGGTGAGGCGTAAAGGACAGCAGAAAGCAGCAGGGTGAGGAGCATCGTTCAGAAATATTGAAATGATGAATTCTAAAAAGTTCAGAAATGTCTATTTTTCAATCGGCATCAGTGACGCTGGCTTATCATAAGTGGGGACTGTGGGATGAATGGATGCGGGGCGGTCACTCTGTGGAGGCAGTGGATGCGACGGAATGCCTGTTTGTACTGGAAGGACGGGCTGAGCCGGAGGACCATTGAGGACCGATGTTTGAGTCTCCTCGTCGCCCTCCTTGGGTGGCTGTGTGTGCATCTTGAGCAGCTTCATATTGCTGACACTCATCAGCTTGAGCGTCTGCGTATCGTTGTTCTGCCCTCGGGTAAGATAGATGAACCCTCGGGCACCTTTCACACCGATGCGGTCGTTGTCATAGACCTGAATGGTGTAATGTGAGTCGGACGAGAGGTGTTGCACTTGTGTGGCCACGCTGTCGTTGGTGAATGTGACAGCCAACATGGCGACACAATCCCTCATGCCATCCTGGAAGATGAACTGCCCATCGAACGACAAGAGCAGTCGGTCACCCGCATGGTATGATGTGTCGGCCTTCACCTCGAAAGAAACCACATTGAAAGGTGCCACCGGCATGAGGATGGCAGAGCGTGTGTCGGACCATACCGTCGCCGTGTCACCTGAAGACACCTCCCCACCCAACTGTCCCAGTTCATTGGCTGTGGCACCGAGAGCCAACGCATCGTTGTTGAGGCGTTTGGCCAAATTGAGGTAGATATCGTGGAGTTTCTCCGTATGACGGTAATAATAGACCATGGAAGAGTCAAACTCAGCCTGTGTGACCCCATGCTTTCTCAACGCCGCCTCACGGTAGACCAACTTTCTGTAACCCAGTTCGTCATAATTGCCCTCCGCATAGGCGATACCGTCTGCCAAGTGATAGTCATAGAGGATATCTTCCATTTTGCCAGGCGAGATGATATCGTCGGGCATGCTTGGTTTGCACGCCAACAGTCCCATCAGTATGACGCAAGGCGCCATACTGAGGCATGTTCTGATGACGTCAGCAAGTCTCATGTCAATGTTTGTTTTTCGTCTCTGTGTTGTCCTTGTTGCCCTTTTCGGCAGTGTCGGCGTCATCCTTTGAGGAAGAGCCGATGGTGCTCAGTTCTTTTCTGAAGAACAGCAAAAGCATCACGACTCCCACGCTGATACACGCGTCGGCGAAATTAAACACAGGGCTGAAGAAGATATATCTCTCCCCACCCCATATCGGCAACCAATCAGGCAGATAGGTGTCGATGATAGGGAAATAAAACATATCGACCACCCTTCCCTGGAGGATGGGAGCATACCCACTCCCCCACTCCACGAAAGAGGCCACGGAATAAAGAGTCGACGCAGAAAAGATCTGTCCGTAAAAGAGACAGTCGATGATATTGCCTGCCGCTCCCGCCAGTACCATGGCCAGACAGAGCACATAGCCCATCCTCGCCCCAGCCTTCACCTGTCGGTAAATATAGACACCTATGACCACCACGGCCGCGATTCTGAAGAGGCTGAGTGCTATTTTGGGTATGAATGTCATGCCATAGGCCATACCATTGTTTTCCACGAAGTTGATGTAAAACCACCCCGTGACCCTGATGGACTCGTGCAGAGACATATTGGTCTTGACCTCGATTTTGATAATCTGGTCGATGACGAGTATCAACAATATGGCTACGCAGGCGACAAGGCCCTTCACCGTGTTCTTTTGCATGTTCATTCCTATTTCTTCCGTGCGTTTTTCGACGCCACGCTGAGTGTGGCGTGCGGCACAGCGCGCAGGCGTTCCTTGGGTATGAGTTCGCCAGTGATGCGGTCGATGCCATAGGTTTTATTCTCTATGCGCACCAATGCCGCCTCCAGTCCCTGGATGAACTTCTGCTGGCGTCCTGCCAGCTGTATCAGTTCCTCCTTGCTCTGGGTGGCGCTTCCCTCTTCAAGTATTTTATACGTCGGCGATGTGTCATCGACATCATTACCGTCTGCATTCATCAGCTGTCGCATCATCTGATTGTAGTCACGGTATGCGAGCTGAAGTTTGTCGTTGATGATGGCGCGGAACTCTTCCAATTCTGCGTCGCTGTAACGTGTTTTCTCTGCCATACTAAGATTATTGGTGTGATTAATTGATGTTCTCTATTATATTTTCTCTACTTTGATATTCACTTTGAAATCATCGAAGTCGACTTCCGGTCCGTCGTTGGCGACAAACTGGATATGGTCTGCGAGGATTTGGGTGCGTATATACTCTCCATAAGCGTCGACAGCCTCAGCAAGCACGACATTGGGCGAGATGTAGACCTTAATGCGGTCGGTGATCTCAAGTCCGCCATCCTTGCGCAGGTTCTGCACACGGTTGATGATCTCACGGGCCACTCCCTCCTTGCGCAGTTCGTCGCTCACTTCCACATCAAGCGCCACAGTGAGGTTGCCCTCATTGGCCACGAGCCATCCTGGGATGTCTTCACTGACGATTTCGACATCAGCCGCCTCGATGACGACCGGCTGTCCGTCCACCTCGGTATGGAAGGCGCCCACGGTCTCAAGTTGCAGGATCTCCTCCTGTGAGAGTGCGGCCACTGCAGCAGCCACCCCTTTCATGAGTTTTCCAAACTTCTTGCCCATGGTGCGGAAGTTGCACTTCACCTTTTTGACGAGGAGTCCAGCCCCCTCAGCGAATTTCAGCTCTTTGACGTTCACCTCATTTAATATAAGGTGTGCCACAGCCTCGATGCGCTCTTTCTGCTGCAGGTCGGTGGCTGGTATCATGATCGTCTGGAGCGGTTGTCTCACTTTCAGGTTGGCCTTCCGTCTGAGTGCGAGCACCATGGATGTGACTTTCTGAGCCAGTTCCATACGTGCCTCCAGTTCCTTGTCAATCATGGTCTCATCAGCAACGGGGAATGTTGTGAGGTGTACGCTGACAGCCTGATCACGTCCTGTGACGCTGACAAGGTCGAGATAGAGTCTGTCGGCGAAGAACGGTGAGAAGGGCGCAAGCAGTTTTGCCACGGTCTCGAGGCAGGTGTACAGTGTCTGATAAGCGCTCAGTTTGTCCTTGCTCATCTCCTTGCCCCAGAAACGTTTACGGTTGAGGCGTACATACCAGTTGGAGAGGTTGTCGTTGACGAAAGTGTCGATCATTCGTCCGGCCCTTGTCGGCTCATACTCATTAAGGCTGTCGTCGACTCCCTTGATAAGCGAGTTGAGTTCAGAGAGGATCCATCGGTCTATCTCCGGTCTCTCGCTGACGGGCACTTCCTCCTGTGAGTAGTCGAACCCGTCGACATTGGCATAGAGGGCGAAGAAGGAGTAGGTGTTGTAGAGGGTGGCAAAGAGTTTGCGTCTCACCTCCTCCACTCCAGTACGGTCGAACTTGAGGTTATCCCACGGCTGTGAGTTGGTCATCATATAGAATCGCAATGCGTCGGCTCCATATTGTGCGATGGCCTCGAAGGGGTCTACGGCATTGCCGAGACGTTTGCTCATTTTGTTGCCATGTGCGTCCTGCACGAGTCCCGACGAGATGACGTTTTTGAAAGCCACATTGTCGAAGATCATGGTGGCGATGGCATGGAGTGTGAAGAACCATCCACGTGTCTGGTCCACACCCTCGCTGATGAAGTCGCAAGGGAAGGCGAGGTTTTTGTCGATGGCGTCGGCGTTCTCGAAGGGATAGTGTATCTGTGCGTAAGGCATAGAGCCCGAGTCGAACCACACGTCGATGAGGTCTGACTCACGCTTCATGGGATTGCCCTTGCTGCTGACGAGCACGATCTGGTCGACATAGGGTCGGTGGAGGTCGATGCGATCATAATTTTCACGGGAGTAGTCACCCGGCACGAAACCCTTGTCTTTCAATGGGTTGGACTTCATCACGCCTGCGCTGACGGCCTTCTCTATCTCATCATAGAGCTGCTGGAGCGAACCGATGCAGATGGCCTCGCCATCTTCCTCGTTGCGCCAAATAGGCAGTGGTGTGCCCCAGAAACGGCTACGGCTGAGGTTCCAGTCGTTGAGGTTTTCGAGCCAGTTGCCAAATCGTCCAGTACCAGTAGACTCCGGTTTCCAGTTGATGCGGCGGTTGAGTTCCGACATGCGGTCTTTTCTTGCAGTGCTCTTGATAAACCAACTGTCGAGGGGATAGTAGAGCACCGGTTTGTCTGTACGCCAGCAGTGTGGGTAGTTGTGCACGTGTTTCTCTATCCTGAACGCCTTGTTCTCCGCCTTGAGGTCCATGCAGATGGCGATGTCGAGGGTCTCGTCCTTGTCGGTGAGGGTCTCGTCATAGGCGTTTTTCACATATTTTCCGGCATATCTTGACCAGAGGTCGACGTTCATGTAATTCTTCACGAAATCGGGGTCAAGGTCCTCTATCACAAAGTATTTACCTTGCAAATCAACGACAGGACGCTCATGTCCTTTCTTGTCGATCATGACGATGGGAGGCACGCCAGCCTTTTTGGCCACATTGGCATCGTCGGCACCAAAGTTGGGTGCGATATGCACGATGCCCGTACCATCTTCTGTGGTGACATAGTCGCCTGGTATGACACGGAAGGCACCGTCGGTAAGCGGCTTGACCATGGGAAGCAATTGCTCATAACCCATTCCCACGAGGTCGGCACCCTTGTAATGACCAACGATGGTCCAAGGTATTACTTTATCGCCTTTCTTGTAGGCAGCGAGGTCAGCATCCTTTCCTTTCTCGTTGAGATAGGCGCTGAGACGTGCCTCTGCCATGACGACAGTGATGGGCTCGCCGGTGTACATATTGTAAGTGCGGACAGCCACATAGTCGATCTTGGGACCCACACAGAGGGCGGAGTTGGCGGCCAAGGTCCACGGTGTGGTGGTCCATGCGAGGAAATAGGGTTTTCCCCACTCTGCCATCTCCGGTTTGGGGTTGGTCATGGCAAACTGTGCCGTGACGGTGGTGTCTTTGACGTCGCGGTAGCATCCTGGCTGGTTGAGCTCATGACTTGACAGTCCTGTACCAGCGGCAGGTGAATAGGGTTGTATGGTGTATCCTTTATAGAGCAACCCCTTCTCATAGAATTTGCTGAGGAGCCACCACAGGGTCTCGATATATTTGTTGTCGTAGGTGATGTAGGGGTCGTTGAGGTCCACCCAGTATCCGATTTTCTCTGTGAGCTCATCCCACTCATGGGTGTACATCATGACATTCTCACGACACTTCTGGTTGTAGTCCTCGACAGAAATGTATTTGTCGCTCTCGCGGTTGTCAATATCGGCTTTGGTGATACCCAGTTCCTTCTCCACACCCAGTTCGACAGGCAGTCCGTGGGTGTCCCATCCAGCCTTGCGGAACACCTGATACCCCTTCATGGTCTTGTAGCGGTTGAAGGTGTCTTTGATGGTGCGTGCTAGCACGTGGTGGATGCCGGGGTGACCGTTGGCAGAGGGCGGTCCCTCATAAAACACGAATTGGGGACATCCCTCACGCTCCTTGATAGAGCGCTCGAAGACGTTGTCCTTTTTCCACTCCTCCAGTACCTGGTTGTTGATGGTGGTCAGGTCGAGACCATTGTATTCGGCAAATTTCTTAGCCATTTGTCTGTAAAAATGTTATTGGTTGATGTAAACTGTGGTTGTGGAATGTCGCTTTTTGCGATTTTCCGCTTTTAAGGGTGCAAAGTTACGAAAAAACGATAGAACCGCAAAAAGAATGTTTGCTTTTCTTTTCATTTCTAAGTGAGAGAGGAATGAAGAGAAGCAGAAAGGAAGGTGAAAAGAGACCCTCCAGAAGGGGGGATGGGGCTTCGGCAAAGCCGAAGCATACAGAGAACAGCGAAAAGAGAAAGGCAAAAGGCGAAAAGCGAAAAGCGAAAAAAACCGCCCCGGCTCCTTGAGGGGACCGGGGACGGTGAGGTAATGGCGAGGACTCGCTATTGATAACACTTAAAGATTTGGTCGGTGAAGGACTGGGGCAGACGCGGTGTGATGAGGCTGACGAGCCAGACGACGGGGAAACCGCCAACCATGGCGATGGCACCACAGTTGATGGGGTTGATGGGGTTGCCAATCAACATATTGATGACGGTAAGGCCGACACCCCAGACAAAACAAGCCCACACTGCCGCTGTGGTGACTCTGCGCCAGTAGAGTCCTAACATGAATGGAGCGAGGAAGGCACCAGCCAAGGCTCCCCATGAGATGCCCATCAGCTGTGCGATGAAGGTGGGAGGATTGAGTGCGATCATCAGTGAGATGACGATGAAGAAGACGATGAGCACACGCATGACAACCACCTTTCGGTGTTCCACTTTCTCCGACACTTCGTCATCGATGCTTCCCTCCTGCACCTCGCCAGGGAGTGATTTCTTGTCACGGTAGATGAGGTCGAGGGTCATGGTAGACGATGAGGTGAGCACGAGCGACGCCAGGGTGGACATGGAAGCAGAGAGCACCAAGAGCACCACAAGGGCGATGATAAAATCGGGCAGTGTGACAAGCATAGACGGTACAATACTGTCGAAGTCGAGTTTGCCGTTGGGCAACATTGGCGGTGTGCCAAAGAGTCGTCCGAAGCCGCCGAGGAAATAGCATCCACCTGCCACGATGAGTGCGAAGATGGTGGAGATAACGGTGCCACGGTGTATGGCCTTCTCATCGGTGATGGAGTAGAATTTTCCCACCATCTGTGGCAATCCCCATGTACCGAGAGAGGTGAGGATGACCACACCGAGGAGGTTCCAAGGGTCAGGTCCGAAGAGCGACGCCAGCGAGCCGTTGACAGCGGGGTCGGTGTCGCTTGGTATCTGTGCCATCTTATCGATGGCCGTCGTGAGTCCGCCTTGGTTGTTGATGACTGCCGCAATGACGGTGATGATGCCGAAAAGCATGATAATACCCTGTACGAAATCATTCATCGCCGTGGCCTTATATCCCCCAAGGATGACATACACAGCGGTGAGGATGGCCATGATGACCACACAATACTCGTAAGAGATGCCAAATCCCATCTCGAAGAGGGTGGAGATGCCTTTGTAGACACCAGCGGTATAAGGTATGAGGAAAACGAAAGCGATGACGCTGGCAGTGACGCGCAGGCCCTGACTCATGAAACGAGTGCCGAAGAAGTCGGGCATGGTACGGCTCTCGATGTGTTGTGTCATCAGTTTGGTACGTCGTCCGAGGACCAGCCATGCGAGCAGCGATCCTATGACCGCGTTTCCGACGCCGATCCATGTGGAACTGATGCCGTATTTCCATCCGAACTGTCCCGCGTAGCCCACGAAGACGACAGCGGAGAAATAGGATGTGCCATAGGCGAAAGCGGTGAGCCATGGTCCCACGGTTCTTCCACCTAGCACGAATCCGTCTACGGATCTGGCATGTTTACGTGAGTAGAACCCGATGAAGAGCATCAGCCCCAAGAAGACGATAGTAAGAAATATTTTAACAAACATAACTTTAAGTATTGATTGAATAAAAATTAGTAAAAGACTACGTTATAGACAGTTGTTTTACTTATTAGAACGCCACTTGCACTTGCGCCTGCAACCAGTTGTAGTCATCCTGGAAGTCGCTGAAGGTGCGGGTGTACTGCAACTGCAGACGGCATTTCTTGAAGAACCAATATTGTATGCCACCGGTGAGTTGTGTCTGTGCGTAGTCCATGTCGGTGTTACGGTCGAAATAGTCGGCTGAGGCCACGATGTCGACCCCTTTGCCAATGGGCACGCATCCGGTGAGATAGCCACCCTGGCTATGGACGTCGCCGTCCTTACCAGCCATGAACTCCCCTCGGATGCTGACGCCACCCGATGCCGACTGCGCTCCCGCCGTGGTGGGCATTTTCCATTCGGCACCTACACTGACGCGGTCGCGTGTGTAGTCATCGCCGAGGGCCACACCCGGGTTCCATGCTGCCGTTCCAACGGCATGGCCTTTGCCTTTTTGTGCAGAGCATACCACACGGAACCCGTCAATGGGTCGGAAGTCGAGTTTTGCGATGAGGTCTTTGTAATTGTTGCCATCACGTCGGTTGATACCTTGTCCGTTCATCACAGCCAGTTCGTAAAGCAGATGGTTGTTGAAGAGCGAGCCATAGGCCATCAGACCCATGTCACGACCATAATTGACACCGTTGAGCGGGTCAGGACCCTCACCTGCCAAGAAGAGTGCTGCCTGAGAGTAGACATCTACCAACTCCAGCATGGTGGGCGAGAGCGGGTTTTCCATCGAAAAACTATGTTTGAACTGTCCGAGCCGGACGGTGAAGGAATTATCTTTCGAGAACCTATAATCGGTATAGAATTCTTGTACGACACTCGAAAAATCGTACATGAAGAGGAAAGACCACCTGTCGGTGATACGGGCTTTCGCCCAGAAGAGCGTGCGCTTGAGATTGAAGTCGTTGACTTGTCGTCCGTTGGCGTCCTGCCAGGAATAACCGCCCTGTGCATAGCCATGAAATTCCATTCTGCTGGTGAAGTCTTTCAGCCAGTCGATGTTCTTAGAGGTTTGTTGCCCCATGGCGGCAGTGCTACTCAGCGCAGCCAATGCCACCGCCAAGGTGAGTGTCTTGCAGTGGTGGGCAGCCCAATTGAGGCCCCTCTGCAGATGGTTGTGAATCATTTTCATATTATACTAATGTGTGGTTTTGTAAAATTTGCTTGCAAAGGTAATGATTATATGTCAAACTGAAACATTTTTGTTGGAAAATTTTTCAATTTGTATACAAAATGGGGGAGAAGGCTTGACACTAAGGGGATGGATAAATACTTCTCCCTGCCTCCACAAACCCCTCCCAGCCTCCACAAACCCCACCCTGCCTCCACAAACCCCTCCCAACCTCCCCAAAGGGGAGGAGCCAGAAGGCGAAACACCCCACCCTACCTCCCCAAAGGGGAGGAGCTAGAAGGTGAAAAGCGAAAAGCGAAAGGCGAAAAGCGAAAGGCGAAAGACAAACCGCGCCACCTCGCTATCTTACGATGGTGAAGCGGGCAAATTTAAGGAGGAGCTGCTTCATACCGGCGTGGTCGAAACGAACGGTAGCTTTGGAGTCTTGCCCCGTGCCCTCTACTTTGATGACCTCACCCCGACCGAAACGCTGGTGCTCGATGATAGAACCTGGGGTGAGAGAAGGGGAAGATGGGCTGGATGGGCTAGACGAGGTGGATGGAGACGATGGGCTGGATGGGGATGCCTGGGTGGATGACCTGATGGGTCTCAACCTGCCGCCATGGGCTTCTTGCAACCGCCGGAACTCGGCACTGAAAGGGTCGACGGGTGGTTCTGGCTTACGGGGAGGCACAGCTCTAGGCTGAGGGTCTGCACGAAATTGAGAGGCCACTGGCCTGGAGTTTTGGAAACGGTCGGCACGGTCACGCCAACTGGCAGAGCCGGAGCCAAAGGTGCCAGAACCAAAGGGACTGGAACCTGCATTACGATCCGTAGATGGAGAAGTGTATGTGGAGGTATATGAAGTACTGCCAGAAGTAGTTCTGGAAGCGTTTCCTCCATCCACTGTCACGTATTTAGAGTCGAGGTCACGCACGAAGCGGCTTTGAGGGTTGAACTCCATCTTGCCGTATCGCATTCTCATTTGTGCGGAGGAGAGGATACAATGGCGTCCTGCCCTTGTGATGGCCACATAGAGCAGTCGACGTTCCTCCTCAATGGCCCTTGGACTCTTGGCCATGGGAGACGGGAAGATATTTTCCTCCAGTCCGACGACGAAGACGGACGGGAACTCCAGTCCTTTGGCACTGTGTATGGTCATGAGTGACACTTTTCCTGCGCCCTCCTCACCACTGTCGAGGTCGGTATAGAGAGCCACCTCGGCGAGGAAATCTGTCAGGGAGGTCTCTGTGGCCCTGTCCTCCTCTTGTCTTGTCTCCACAAAGTCCTTGATGCTGCTGAGGAGTTCCTCCACGTTTTCCTTTCTTGCCAGGCCCTCGGGTGTAAGATCCTCAATGATTTCCTTTCTGATGCCCGTTGTCTCGATGATTTCATTTCCGAGTCTGAAGGCGTCGGTATCTTTCACTTTGTCCTGGAAACCTTTGACCAAACCGATAAAGTCCTGAATTTTCTCAAGGGTGCGCTTGGTGATACTGAGGCCACAAGGGATGGGGTTGGAAGCCGCAGTCCAGAGGCTGACCCCATGGGTATGAGCCGCCTCCACGATTTTGTTGAGAGTTGTGGCGCCGATGCCCCTTGCCGGGTAGTTGATGACCCTTCGGAACGCCTCCTCGTCATTGGGATTGACAACGAGTCTGAAATATGCGAAGACATCCTTGACCTCCTTGCGCTGATAGAAACTGAGTCCACCGTAGATGCGGTAAGGGATGCCGTCTTTGAGGAGTTGTTCTTCGAAGACACGGCTTTGCGCGTTGGTGCGGTAGAGGATGGCAAAGTCGTCATAGCCCACCTTTTCTGTCCTACGGATACGCCTGATCTCACGGCTCACCATGAGCGCCTCCTCCTTGTCTGTATACACCTTGACATATCTGAGTTTTTCCCCCTCCTCGTTGCGGCTGTATACCTCTTTCTGTATCTGCCACTTATTTTGGTGTATGAGACTGTTGGCCGCACTCACAATACGTTGTGTGGAACGGTAGTTACGCTCCAGTTTGAAGAGTTTGCAACCATCATACTGTTGCTGGAATCCAAGGATATTGTCGATATTAGCACCACGGAAAGAGTAGATGCTCTGTGCGTCATCGCCGACCACACAGACATGCTGGTGCTCACTGGAGAGTTGCTGCACGATGCACTGCTGGGCGTAGTTGGTGTCCTGGTACTCATCGACGAGGATAAATCTGAACCTGTCAGCATATTTCAGTCTGATGTCCTCATTGCTGTCGAAGAGTTTCCAGGTGTAGAGGAGAAGGTCGTCGAAATCCATGGCGTTGGCCTGCTTGCACCGCTGCTCATAGACCTTGTATATCTCCCGTGTCTCCGGTATTTTCATAGAGAGGTCTCTTTCATAAGCCTCCCGGTCAGTGTAATAATCCTCTGCCGTGAGCAGATGGTTTTTCGCTATAGAGATAAGGTTACCCACGGTAGCGGGTTTGTAAGTCTTGTCATCAAGGTTCATTTCCTTGATGATGTTTTTGATGAGCGAGCGGGCGTCTGTCTCGTCGTAGATGGTATAGTTGGGCTGAAAGCCTACGACAGAAGCCTCCACCCTCAGAATCCGCGCAAAGATGCTATGAAACGTGCCCATATACAGCCCCTTTGCACTCTCCTCCCCCACGAGTCGTGCGATGCGCTGTTTCATCTCATTGGCAGCCTTGTTGGTAAAAGTCAGTGCAAGGATGTTCCATGGCTTGTATCCCTGCTGTAGGAGATAAGCCACTTTGTATGTGAGGACGCGGGTTTTGCCCGACCCTGCGCCGGCAATGACGAGCGACGGTCCGTCGATATATTCCACGGCCTGTCTCTGGCTGTCGTTGAGTTGTGAGAGGATCTCTTCTGTATTCATCGTTTTAGGGGGAGTAACTTGCTATTTGTGATAGATGCCACCAGAGGTGGTATGAGGGTCATAAGCCTCCCCCTCTTTGGGGAATGACGGTATGAACTTCATCTGATGCTCAATCTTGCGTTGGCGTTTGAGCATATATGCACTGGGCGATTTGGAACTGAACCTCAGTGGGTTGGGCAATGTGGCAGCGATGAGCGCGCACTCGCTTCGTGAGAGGTTCAGTGCCGACTTTCCGAAATGGTTTTGTGCCACTGCCTCCGCCCCATAGATACCTTTTCCCATCTCAATAGAGTTGAGATACACCTCCATGATGCGCTGTTTGCTCCAAAACATCTCGATGAGGAATGTGAAATACGACTCCAAACCCTTTCTCACCCATGTCTTTCCATGCCACAAGAAGACGTTTTTTGCTGTCTGCTGGGTGATGGTACTGGCGCCCCGTTTTTTCTTGTGCGTTTTGTTGTACTCCATGGCGCCCTGTATGGCCTCGAAGTCGAAACCATGGTGCATGAGGAAGCGCTGGTCCTCGCTGGCCATGACTGCCACAGGCAGATGCTTAGATATCTGTTCGAGCGGCATCCATTCGTGTTGCCATCTGATCTCCTCTCCTGCCGCGAATTGTTGATAACACCTGACGAACATCAGAGGTGTGGCGTATACGGGTATGAACCTGTATGCGATGACAGCGAGTATAGAGGTGGAAAAGAAAAAGATGACCACCCACTTGAGGAATCTGAAAATGAACTTGAAGATGAACATGAAGTATGGTGTAAGCGAGAATTATGAGTGTACAAAATGGGCGGATTATGACAATCCGCCCATTATGGTTTTTGCTGTTGGTTTTTCGGTTTTCGCTGTTGGCAAAGGCCAAGAAAGCTAACCGACATCCAATGCTCTTATTGGAGAGTACCAGCGTTGGCAGCGTCGATCATTGCCTGGCTTGCATACATGAAGATCTCCACACGGCGGTTCTGCTGACGTCCTGCAGCTGTGCTGTTGTCAGCGATGGGCTGTGTTGAGCCGAAACCAGAAACGTTCTGGAACTGTGATGCGGGAACACCGCAGTTGACGAGATAGTTGGCCACAGCCTGTGCACGGTTCTGTGACAGAGGATTGTTGACCTTGTCGCTACCAGTGCTGTCAGTGTGTCCCTGGATATCAATCATCAACTGGGGCTCAGCCTTGAGCATCTCAGCAAACTTGGTGAGGGAAACCTTTGATGCGTTGTTGAGGGCATATTTGCCAGTGGCGAAGAGGATACCTGAGTCGAAAGCCACCTTGACAGCGGTCAGACCATTCTGGTCGGTGATCTCTGTCACCTGTGCATTCTCGACAGCAGCAGCCTTAGCCTTCACTTTGTCCATGTGCTTTCCGATGAGGGCACCTGCAGTGGTACCTACAGCTGTACCGATAGCAGCACCGATCACAGTGCTCTTCGTGTTTTTGCCGATAATGTTTCCGATGATTCCGCCGAGTGCTGCGCCGCCGCCTGCACCGAGGAGAGATCCTGTACCAGCGTTAGTGCTGCAACCCATGACCATGAGTGCACACATCAAGTATGCCACGAAATTTGTTTTCTTCATAATGATACGTTTTAATGTTTAAAAATAGATTACGTTCAGTATTTATCTTTGCAAAGATACTATTAACCTCGGAATAAAAAAATAATTTAACATTTTTTTATTCCGAGGTAGGATATTTATTGTTCAGAAGGCATGTTTTCCGGTTTCATGACCACCTGCACATGGTTTCCGCTACTGAGAATGGCATTTTTGAGGAATGTCTGCAGCGACTGCGGTGTAAGCGCTTCAACGGTTTTCTTGTAATCCGTCTCGCTGTCGAGGTTGAAATCCTTGTATCTTGTGATGACATTCACCCAGTGGCTGTTGTTTTTGGCATTGACGTCAGCCTGTTTGAGCATATAGTCCTTGACTTTTGTCACCATGTCTGGATCCATGTTTTTAGCTGCGTTCTCGATACCCTCTTTGATGAGTCTGAGGGCGATTTCCTGTTTGTCAGGATTCATCGGGCAGTAAGCCTGCAGCATCATGAGAGGCTTCGCACCAGAGAGGTTGAAGTTGGAGTATGCCCCACAACTATATGCTGCGCTTTCCTCCTCGCGTATGGTCTTCAGATAGATCATCGAGAGCACCTGCGCCACGGCATCGAGCTTCACGATATTTTCGAGCGTGTATGGTGCGTTGGCCGTCCATACCTCGCAAACAGTGGCTTTAGGCGAGTCGGTCTTGACGGTGAAAGCATTTCTCACCTCCCCTTTTGCAAATGTTGTGACATCCTTGATTTTTGGAGCCTTCGACTTTTTGAGTGCTGGCAGTGAGGCTACATACTGCTCAATGAGTGGCCTGAGCGTCTGCTCGTCGATATTTCCAACGAAGACGAATGTGAAGGGTCCTGCATCCTGGAAGCTCTCTTTGGCGATTTGGAGGATACGGTCGTAGTTGATCTCCTTGACGTCTTCAGCGTTGATCTGTGTGAACCTCTTGTTGTGGCTATACAATGTCGCATAGAGCGAGTCGCTGAAGACTGCATCAGGCGAGAGACTCTTGTTTTTCAGTTGCATCTCAAGAGCGGTCAGCAGATTTTGCACCTGTTTCTCATCCTTTTTAATATTGGTGAAATAGAGGTAAACCATCTGCAGCATGGTCTCGATATCCTTGGGTGTGGAGTGTGCGGTCACATACTTGAGTGTAACACCCAGAGACGGGTCAGCGTTGCAGTTTTTGCCTGCGAGTGCCTTGGTCAGCTCATTGCTGGAGAACTGGCCGAGTCCGCTCAGTCCGATAATCTGGTCGAAGACCTTGAGGTTGGTATAGTCGGCCTCCCCATAGAGACATCTTCCACCTTTTGCGAAAGCCTGCATCTGCACCTCATCATCCTTGAAGTCCGTCTTCTTGAGAATGACGGTGGCGCCATTGGAGAGTTTGAGTTCCTTGAAGCCTAACACCTGATTCTGTGTCTCCTTGACGATTTTTCCGGGTTTGGGCAGTTGTGTGATGAGAGGCTCGTTTTTGACATTGTCGACATATCCCTCCACGGTCTCACTGCGCACGGCCTCTACGGTCTGCTTCATCTGGTCGACGGTAGGATACACCTTCCCCTCCTTCTCCTGTGCCCATGTCATCACGACGAGATTGGTGTCGGTGAGATGTATCAGTTCAGGCACCACCATATTGACCACCTCCACGGGCAGGTTGGGCACGATTTGGTTCATGGTCTGGTAGAGCGACTCTATTGACGGGATGGGGTCATTGGCGAGATAGTGGTCACGATAGTCATTTCCATAGGCGTCGTTTTTGATCTTGTTGCGGTTGGTGTACTGCTTCTCCAACGCACTCAGATAGTCAGCCTTGGCGCGCTCATACTCTGTGGCGGTGAAACCATGTTCTACCACCCTTTTTGCCTCACGCATCAGCGTGGCAAGTGTCTCCAGTTCCTTTCCCTCTTTGGGCACGCCATAGAGAGTGAAAGCATCCTTCGTTTTGGAGAGCATGTACTGTCCGTCTTCAGCCTCGGCAGCGAAGAAGGGGCATGACTCCTCCTGTGTCATCTCATTGAGTCGCGCATTGAACATGCTGGAGACGGCCGAGATGAGATATTGCTCCACGAGGTAGTCCATATTGGCTTTGTCCTCAGGAGGTGTGGCGTCATGTTTCATCATAACGATCACATTGCTCATCTGCATCTCCTTGTCTTTGTCGAAGATATAGATGGCCTCGTTGTTGTCAGGCACCTGCTCGTCGACCACCTTTGCGGCGTCAGCGGGCACAACGATACCACTGAAGAGCTGTTTGATTTGCTGCTCGGTATGGTCCACGTCGATATCACCCACGACGATGATGGCCTGGTTGTCGGGTCTGTACCATTTATGATAGTAGTCTCTGAGTGTTTGGGGTTTGAAACTGTCGATGACACTCATGAGTCCGATGGGCATACGCTCGCCGTACTTAGAGCCAGGGTACATCTGTGGGAGGCACCGTGTGATGAGTCGTTGGTTGGCGCTCTCACCGAGTCTCCACTCGTTGTGTACCACGTCACGCTCCTTGTCTATCTCGTCGGCCTCGAGCAAAAGTCCATTGCTCCAGTCTTTGAGGATGAGCAGACAAGAGTCGAGTGCAGAAGTCCGTTTTGTGGGCACGTTGCAGACGCGGTATACGGTCTGGTCGATGGAAGTATATGCGTTGAGGTCAGAACCGAACTGCACACCGAGCGAGCGTGTGAACTCGATGATACCATTTCCTTTGAAATGTTCAGAGCCATTGAACGCCATGTGCTCGAGGAAGTGGGCCAGTCCACGCTGAGAGTCATCCTCCTGGATAGCGCCCACGCGCTGTGCGATGTAGAAGTTGGCCACATGCTCAGGGTACTCGTTATGCCTGATGTAATAGGTGAGTCCATTGTCCAACTTCCCTATCCGCACCTCTTTATCAATAGGTATCGGCGGCATCTGTTGTGCCACCATGGCAGCTGCGTTGATGAGCAGCAGAGCCAATGAAACAAAAAATTTTTTCATCAATTTCTTATTTTTAAGGTGTAACTATTTCCAACTGCATTCTTTGATGGTGGTTTTGCTGACAGTTGTGGTCTCTGCGCCCATCATATTGACCTTCATCGTGGTTTCAGAAGCTTTCAGCCACCCGCTGTTCAAAAACTCGTAAGAGGCTTGTCGACTGCCATCCATCTTGATGGTACCGCTGTCGAGAACCGTATCGATATTCTCTCTCATCATGTCCATCTGGTCGGCAGGCAACATTTTCTCCATTTGTTTGAGAAGAAGGTCTTTCAGGTCTTCTTTGGTCATACTGCTCACAGATGTTGCCTTGATGGTGTAACCCTCAGCATTGGAAGCAGACGGCACCAAGTAGGTGGTTTTGTACTTCAATCCACCAAGAGGCTCCTCCTCCATCATACCTGTAGCGATGGTTTTGCCATAGAATCCAAAGTAGTTGCTGCCCATGCTTTCCAACATTTTATCCTCACGCACTTCATCAATAATCATCTGTTTCATCTTTTCCTTGTTCAGCACACCGACCATTGCCTCACCGCCCTGTGCGAACAGTTTTTCAATCAACTCATCGGCGAAAGTGCTGATAACGGATTTGATCTCATCGAAATTGGCGAATTGCACGATCTTTCCTTCCAGGTCTGTCTTTAAAATCACAGATTGGCCTTCCAGCATTTTTTGCGACATCATGGTGATATCATCGGTCAGATTTTCTATCGACTCTTCCCCATTTTGGCCCTCTACAGGGTTCATTTTGTCCCATTTGAGTATCTTCGTTTCTATTGTATAGCCATCAGGACGTACGTCGGTGACATCATATCTGATTTCTCCCACATATGACTGGTTCATCTGCTGGCCCATCGCAGCGCTTGTCATACTTGTCAGTGTGACTTGATAGACGCAGTAATCACCTTTTTTGTATTTGGCCACAACCTTCACGGAGGCGGCCATCACTGCTGTGGTGACAAACAGCAACAGTAACAACAATGTTTTTCTCATAATTCTTGTTTTTGAGGCCAAACATTCCTTCGTATGAGTGCGGCCAAAAGCCGCACTCATGAAAAACCGTAAGCCATTAATAACTTCTTGCGATGATGACACGTGCTTTGGCGGGTTTTCCGCTCACCATGTCCACGCCTGGTGTCTGCTCATAGCCGAAGGGCACGCAGCGAATAGTAGCCTGTGTCTCCTCCTTGATTTGAGCCTCCGTCTCGGCGGTGCCGTCCCAGTGGCAGAGGAAGAAGCCACCATCTTTGACCCGCTCCTTGAACTCCTCATAGTTGTCGCACTCATAGATGCGCTCGTCACGGTATTTGCGTGCCTTTTCGAAGATATTCTGCTGGATGTCCTCCAAGAGTTGCTCCACATACTCCACGATGCCGTCGATGCTGCGAGTCTCTTTCTCCAGTGTGTCGCGACGCATCACCTCAATGGTGCCATTCTCCAAGTCACGTCCACCCATCACGAGGCGCACGGGCACACCCTTCAATTCATAGTCAGCGAACTTGAATCCTGGGCGTTTGTTGTCAGCATCGTCGTATTTCACGCTGATGCCTGCCTTGCGCAGTGCGTCGATGACCGGTGAGAGACGCTCACTGATAGCGGCAAGTTGGTCAGCACCCTTGGTGATGGGCACGATGACCACCTGTATCGGTGCGAGCCGTGGCGGCAGCACGAGTCCGTTGTCATCGGAGTGTGTCATGATCAGTGCTCCGATGAGACGTGTGGAGACGCCCCATGAGGTGGCCCAGACCAGTTCGGGTTTGTTTTCCTTGTTGAGGAAAGTGACATCGAAAGCTTTGGCGAAATTTTGTCCGAGGAAGTGTGAGGTGCCGCTCTGCAGAGCTTTTCCGTCCTGCATCATAGCTTCGATGGTATAAGTGTCGAGTGCTCCTGCGAAGCGCTCTGTCTCGCTCTTGACACCCTGCACCACAGGCACAGCCATCCACTTCTCAGCGAAGTCGGCATAGACTTTGAGCATCAGTTTGGCCTCTGCCTCAGCCTCCGCGCGTGTGGCATGAGCCGTGTGTCCCTCCTGCCAGAGGAACTCCGATGTGCGGAGGAATGGTCTTGTGCGCATCTCCCAACGCATCACGTTGCACCACTGGTTGCAGAGCAGTGGCAGGTCACGCCAGGAGTGGATCCAGTTTTTATAGGTATTCCAGATGATGGTCTCTGAGGTGGGTCGTATGATGAGTTCCTCCTCGAGTTTTGCCGTGGGGTCTACCTCCACGCCACTTTTGTCTTCTTTGGCACGCAGGCGGTAGTGAGTGACGACAGCGCACTCTTTTGCAAATCCCTCGACATGTTCTGCCTCACGCGAGAGGAACGACTTGGGTATGAGCAATGGGAAGTAAGCATTCTGTACGCCCGTCTCCTTGAACATGGAGTCGAGCTGATGCTGCATCTTCTCCCATATTGCGTATCCATAAGGTTTGATGACCATGCATCCGCGTACTGCCGACTGCTCTGCGAGGTCAGCTTTCACTACCAGGTCGTTGTACCACTGACTGTAGTTGTCAGCCCTTTTGGTGAGTTCTTTTAATTCTTTTGCCATTTTTTTATTGTTTGCTTTTCTGTTGTTAATGATTGCTTTTTGTGGGTGCGGTTAAAAGCCAAACCACCCTTTTTTCTTTGGTTTTGCCAAATTTTGGGCTGCTGCAGACCGTTTTGCCTCTCTGATGAGCTCGTGATACGAGCAGTGATCATGTATGAGGTGATAGACCTGTTCCCATTCGAAAAGGCCGCCGATATTGCAGTCGTCGATATAAATGTCGGCGTCGATTTTCCTTGTGTTGTGGCTTCTCTCGTTGTTGTCGCGCAGTGTCTCATTGATGGCTGCGAACTCCACTCCGCGTTCGCGGCACCACTCTACGGCCTCGTTGAGGAGTTTCCCCTCTCTGACGGTCCATAGTACCAACTGATGACCGTCAGCCATCAGTTTTTTCAAAGTCTCTGTCGCATGGGGTATTTCCTCCCCAATTTTTGGATATCTGTGTTCTACCACAGTTCCGTCGAAGTCTACTGATATTACCATGTTGTGGGTTTAATGGGTTTAGTGGGGGTGATGGGGGTTAATACGTGTTGGGATAATGGGGTGGATGTCCTTATATGGATTAATGAGTGGGGCCGAAGGTGATTTGCTTGGGTTTTTTCTTGATGACATAATAGAGGGAGCGGATGTCATTTTCACTGAGCGTGAAGTCGGCGTATTCCGGTGAGGGATTGAGAGAGTGGAAAGTGAGGGTACCATGCTCTATATCTTGTGATATCATCTGTTTGAGCAGTACGCTCGACCCGAAGACGACGACCCAGAACGGGCTGTCGTTGAAACGGATGCGGTCTCTCCAGTGTTGTCTTCCCAGTTCTCTGACGAGGATTTTATCCCCTGCCTCGAAACTTGTTCTTGCTCCGGTATCCATGGAGTCGCCTTTCACTTCGAAAGAGATGTAGTGGCCATGAGCCACACGGTCTACCTCGTAGGTTTCCCATAACCACTCTTCATTGAGAGGTTCGAGGCTGTCGGCCTCGTTGGCGAACTGCCCGAACGCCGCGTAAGGCACGTGTCTGACGGTCATGAAAAGTTTTCCACCTCTTTTATAAAACCGTGCTCCGGTGTTGCTTTCGGTGACGAACTCCATCTCCTCGTCTTCCACCGGTGTCACCTCCTGTTTTATCATCGGCTGGACCATCTCTCCATATCCTGTTTTCACCCAGTCGATATTGATTCTCTCGTCGATGGCAGAGAGTCTGCTGAGGAACTTGTCGCTGACAGGCACATGTCCGTTGAGTATTTGGGAGAAAGAAGACTCTTTGTACCCCATGATACTTGCAAGTTCCCTTTGCGACATTGCATATCCTTGCGAGATACACCATGCCACCACTTTCCTCACATTCTCCTGCTTATTCATAAATTCAAGATATTCAAGTTAGCCCTTTCAACTTGTAAAGTTGAGTTAAAAAATAGTTAATATTTCATTTTGCCATCGATTGTTATATAAATTATCTTTATATTTGCATCGAATATATAAACATACTTTCTATTTTTGCTTTTATTTTCGCTGCAAAATTAAATAAAACATTGCAAATGACCAAATAAAATATAAAAAATATCACCCATCCATTAAAAGCACAATAACATGAAAAGACTACTGAAAGAGATGACCCGTTTTTTGTTTGGTGATGTGTACTATGCCGTCATCATCGGCGAGCGCGGCAGCGACCGCTACGACCTTGCCTCCCAGATCCATACCACCCGTGCCTCAGCCGAAGCACACCGTCAGCGCATCAACGAGACCCGCACCTATATTTATATAGAAACGATCCGATTTCGATCACGCCAGTTGTCGTTGAGAAAGGAGGAGTCATGATACGCTCCATCCTCCCTGTGACACGCTGTGGTGATGTCACGATCCACGCCGACGGCCGCATCGACCTCAGCGCACATGTCTCAGACCAGCTTCATCTGTCGGATGGCGACATTCTCAACATCGCAGTCACCGACGATGCTGTGAAAGAGTACTACCTTTATGTCGTCCATTGCGGCCGTGAAGTGATGGGTCGCCATGCCTGCCGCTGTCATTCGGTGAAAGGTCATGGCCGCTATATGCGGATGTACAGTAAACGTCTGGCCGACTATCTGTTACGTGAGGTTCGCACCACCGAAAAGGTCACGTTTCGAGCTGGCGAGACCATGGAGATAGCCCCCTTAGGGCTAGTGGTGTCGCTGGTCCACAGTATACCAACCAACATTCATCTGCGTCATGAAAAACTATGAAGTCAAATTTTCCGGGTTAAGCTGGAATTCGTCAGAATATGAAACCACAGACGGGACACTCTGTGCGATGGTGAACCTTGTGCCAGAGGACGGAGCCCTGCAGCCCCGTCAGTCACCGGCATGGACACCGGCAGGTGACCATATGCCGCCCTATCACGAAGACCTACTCTACGACCTCCACGTCACCCAAGACACCCCCTACCTCGTGACTGTAGAGACCGAGCTGACGAGCACGCTGACCAGATATCTGAAAGCCCCCAACGAGCCGCTCCCCACCCGTCGCACCCTCATCGACCGCATCTTCCCCCACTTCTACGACAGCGAGAACTCCTACGCCACCGGTGCCACCATGGTGGCCGCCCAAGCCGAGGCCGCCATCGACCGTGAGGCGTCGCGTTTAGGCGTCGGTGTGTTCAAACATGTGAGTTTCGGCATGGTGGTGCTTCGTCTGAGCGATGGCAGCACCACGCACTACTCCGACATCTTTACCCTGTTGCCAGCCACCTATCCCACCACCATCTATGTCGACCCTGCCACCCGACGGCTGTCGTGCAGCGCGTCGCTCCACCGTCACCACATCACCGTCACCATGCGCCATCCCACGTCTAGCGCCGTACGCATGGTGGAGAGTGCGGAGGTATACCTGAGTAGACCTGTGAGTTTTTTAGACGTGCGCCGTGCCCTCTATCAGACGGTCGACGAAGAAGGTATCACCACCTCGCTGACCTTCGGTGCACTCACGCCCCAAGCCACCGCCGAACTGTTTGAGCGACTTCAGTTTTATCCATCCACCACAATCGACCGCTGCCATTTTGGGCAACCTGTGGCCTTGCAGAATGTCTCAGCGCAGACCTCTCCCCTCCTCCTGGATGACCTCCACCGTTGGTGTCCCTTTGAAATAGGCATGACCTATCAGTACCACACCTCAGAAGCTACGGAGAGGCAATCTGCCAGCGGCACCACCCTTGACACACTGCTGGAAGAAGAGCAGGTGGCTGGTATGCGCCCCGACCTCTACGACCAAGCGAATGGTGTGCGTGCCGAAATGGTGGTCAGGCTCTCGCAAACCGAAGATGAAGCTGTAGAATCATGGTATAGCTGTGAGGTGCAATACCCACTTCCCGGTCCGTTGATGGTGCCTCACAGACAGGCGAATACTGCCACCTTGCATCTGCGTGTCATGGCCCCCGACGGCGACCACTACTACACCACGACAGTTTATCTGCGCAGGATGGGCGGCCGAGGATACCGCACCGCTGTCTTTGTGCCACCTGGCGGTGTGCACCGTCCGTCGCTCCCTGCTTTCCACTCCCTATTGCTCCAGCAGGCCCGCACCCTCTACCTCGACAGAGACAGCGGCGAGTATGTCACGAGCAGTTGGCTGTGGCAGACGGAGACCGCAGAGGAATTCGCCCTTGCGCAATCGAAGGTGGTCGGACCCTGGCAATTGCCAGACACCCCATCGCTGTCGTCTCTTTCTGCTGGAGGCACGACATTGGGCCAAGGAGCCTACCAGCCCACCCCCGCGGGGCTGATGTGCACAGGGCAGTCCGCTGTCCGATGCGTGTCAGAGCCCCTTCATGGCTACCCTTTCGACCTATCCCGTCTTCCCCACTTCTCCGACCTTCTCGCCACGCAGACTGACATTCCCCCATCCGCCGTACGTTATGCCCCGTTTTTGTCCACATTTCTTCCCAACTGTCGTCTACATTTCGATACATCCGTCCAGCGGGTCTATCTCCGTCCAAACAGCGAAGATGCTTTAGAAGGATACGCGCTCGTCTACTCCCTCCGCTCCAAACAGTGGGGCGCCGTTCAGACCGTAGCGGTAGACGCCACGGATGAAGTGCCTATTCTACTGTGTACCAATGCGATGCACCTCGGAAAACGACATGCACCTAAACGAGTCTATGGGGTGACATTGAGAGGACATTTCGACGACACCTTTCACCAGAGTCATGTGGGTATGGCCCTTTATGGCAGCAATGACCTGTATCACTGGCGTCTCATCGCCACCAGCCGCAATCGCTACCTCTCACATCTCCGGGGCACACCCTATCGTTGGTTCCGGGTGTTGATTGTGGGCACGCTGAGTGAAGGAGAGAGCCTGGAGGGGTTGGGATTTGTCATTAATTGATGTTTTGGGAGTTAAGGAGTTAACAAAAAATGTTATTTTCTTTGATAATTGCATAAAAATAGTTACCTTTGCAACAATTGCACAAATTGATAGGAAGAAACTACAAACTACCCATTATGTCAGCCATCAGAATCAACATCATCAAACAACTGGGTCGTGACGGTCTGGTGCCAATCATAGCATATCCCACAGAGGCCGCATTCGACTTCCGTACCCATAGTTGCATCGACGACATGCAGCATCTCTCCACCCGTAGCGCTTACGAGATGCGCATCTACCCTGACGGCAAGAATATCCAGTTCTCGCTGATCAACGGTACAGACGAAGGGTTTATGCAATATAGCATACTGATGGACATCAGTCGCATGACGGTGGACGGCCAGCTGCTCATCGACAGTCTCGAGGAGATGGTTTCCTCCTATGAGCGGCTGGCAGCGAAAGACGCAAAGCCCAGTGCCAATGCCAACTTTCAGAAAGCCATCGCCACCATTCATCGTCAACTGACGGAGCAAGCCTCTCTGGGCTATCCGAAGGCGCTGCCTGTCGCTGGCGGCAAGCAGCAGTTGACCTACTATATGAACTACAAGACCGAGGGTGAGGTAGCGACGCTTCTGAAATACCCTGACCAGGAGTTTTTCAGCCAGACCCCCTCTATCTACTTAGTGCCCGACACGGTACATCCTGCCATCCCTCAGGCTTGCAAGCATATCCACTCGCTGGTGCGCCGCACCTTCAAGATCAAGTCGCCTGAAGGCTATGAGTATGGCCAGGTGAAAGAAGGCGAGACCCAGCGCATCCATCTGAAGGGCAAGGAAGGCATGCTTCCGATGATGACCGACGTGGTGGGCGACGTGTCGAAACCCAGTCCTTACGGCTATTTCGACACTGCCGCCAACGTGATCCGTATCGATGAGCGCACCATCAAATTCTACTACGAGCTCAACTTCATCGTGAAGAGCGGCGGACGTATACTGCGCAGCTGCATCGTGAGATACAACGGTGAGCAGGTGATGCCCGACCCCAACGGCAACTATCCTATCAAAGTGTATGAAGACAAGGTGCAAGACGCCGGCTATATCCACTTCACGGGAGATAACTTCAAGGAAGCCGACATCCAGGTGACTCCCGGCATCGTGAGACTGTTGGAGTATGTCTATACCCCCGACCCGAAGCATGACGTGACGAAGGTGACCCTCGACTTCAATGACGGCAATCCTATCAAGACGCAGATAGACATCGGCACCAATGACCGCCTCTTCCATCAGTTGCGCCAGGGCAAGGTGAAAGGTTACCACGTGAAGCAAGAGGGTGAAGAGTTTACGATGTACATCCCACGTAAGATGTCAAAGGCGTCGAACAACATCCTGCGGTTTTTGAAGTCAGCCCTGTTGGCAGCCTTGGTCTTAGGTGCCTACGCTTTCATCACCTACGCTGCGACTTCCCACTGGCCCTGGCCTCTCGAGCGTAAAGCCAAAGCTACAATCACAAAGACCCAGATGAACAAGATGGGTGAGGTGATGGGCGTGACAGAAGAGGAGATAGACGACAGTTCACTCATTGTGACCGAGGGCGACCAGGTGAGTCTTTCTGCCGCCGACGCCGCCTACCTCCAAGCTAATAATGTGTGGCGTAAAGACTCTCTGAAGAGCATCAAATATATTGACGCACTGAACACTATCTTCAATGGTAGCATCAGCGAGATCCGTCTAAAGAACTTAGATGCGCGAACCATCAACAACAGTTGGTGGGATCAGATCTGGCGCAACTTCATCGTGCCTAACAATATCCATAGAGACGAAGTGAAAAAGGCCTTCTCCGCCGCCATGACCGCCGACCAGAACACCCTCGACCTGGTGAAACTGTATGAGGAGCTCAACAAGCACCAAATACCATCTGACGGCATCAAAGCGACGACGCCACAAGGAAATAGGAATAATACTATACCGTAAAGCCTGACACACAGACACCCCTCCCTGAACTGAGCTAACCTAACACCCCTCCCTGACCTCCCCAAAGGGGAGGAGGTAGAACAGCGAAGGGCAATATGCTGAAAAGCTATTAGCCAATGGCGAATAGCAAAAGGTGAATAGCTAATGGCAAATAGCTAATGACGAAAGTCTAGCAGCGAACAGCCAAAGGCTATTAGCAAATAGCTAATAGCGAAAGGCGAAAATCTAAAAGCGAGCAAATGCTATGTGGTTTGGAAGCCTTTTGTGCTGATATTCTTGACTACGTCGTGGATATCCATCTCATTAAAACCATTCTTATGGAGTAACTCAGCAGCATTTTTTTCTGCTGCCTCTTCCTCTTCATTCATTTGATAGACACACGACTTACCTTTCAGCTCGGCGATAGCCCAACCGATGATGGCAACTGCGAAAAATGCGACAAATCCGATGATGGTATAAAACATAGTACTCAATTTTTTTGCAAAGGTAATCAAAAAAATGATTATAAGGCATAAAATGGGGAGTTTTTTTGTGGGGTGCGAGGGCATCTTTTTAAATGGGATGACTGGAGAGGCTGCTGTGATACAGCAGCATACGGAACGGCGGTGGGACTGCAAGGGCTCACCGCTTTTGCGGATTTTGGGGTAAGGATGATAAAAAAAGCGAGAAAAAGAATGGAAATAGCGAGAAAAAGAATGGAAATAGCGAGAAAAGCAGTACCTTTACACCCCATAAACAGCTTTTATGTCAGAAATATCTTGGGACGGCACCATGAGGAGGACATTTGACGGACAGAAAGCACCATAAGGAGGACATTTGACGGACATCAGCGCCATGAGGTGGACATTCGACAGACGTCAACAACATGAGGCTGGCACTTGTTTTTCAGACATCACAATGAAATATTCATCATGAAACATATCCTTACAAGGCGGACCATCCGCAAGTATCAGAAAGAAGACATTCCAGAGGCACTGCTCAACAGGTTGCTGGCAGAGGCTTCGCGCACACAGACGATGGGCAACCTGCAGCTCTACAGCGTGGTGGTGACCCGCAACGCTGAGATGAAACGCCGACTGTCTCCTGCCCACTTCAACCAACCGATGGTGGTAGAGGCTCCCGTGGTGCTGACCATCTGTGCAGACTTCCGGCGCACCACACTTTGGTGCAAACACCGTCAGGCAGACCCGGGCTACGACAACTTCCTGTCGTTTATGAATGCGGCGAGCGATGCGTTGCTCTACACCCAGACCTTCTGCAATCTGGCAGAGGAAGAAGGCTTAGGCTGTTGTTACCTCGGCACTACTGTCTATATGCCTCAGTTGATCATCGACACGTTGCAGTTGCCTCGTTTGGTCATCCCCGTGGCCACCATCACCGTAGGATGGCCCGCCGAGGAGCCTCCCCTCACCGACCGCCTTGGCATAGAGGCCTTTGTACATCAAGAGACCTACCACGACTATAGCGCTGAAACCATCGACCAGTATTATGCCGCGAAAGAAGCCCTGCCGGAGAACCAGGAATTTGTTAGGATCAACCACAAGGAGACGTTAGCACAAGTGTTCACAGACTGCCGTTACACGCGCCGAGATAATGAAGCGATGTCAGAGGGACTGATAAAAGTGCTGCAGGAGCAAGGTTTTTTTGCACCCCTCCCTGACCTTCCCAAAGGGGAGGAGGTAATAAGCGAATAGCGAAAAGCGAAAACCTAAAAGCGAACAGCTAACGGCGAAAAGCAAAAAACCGAACAGCAAAACATGATACATCTGAAAGAGATACATAAGACCTATCAGGGTGCGCAGCCGCTACATGTGCTGAAAGGCATCAACCTCGACATCAAGAAGGGCGAGTTTGTGTCGATCATGGGGCAGTCGGGCTCCGGGAAGTCCACCTTGCTCAACATCCTCGGCATCCTCGACAATTACGATGCCGGTGAATACACTTTGGCAGGCACCCTGATCAAGAACCTGTCTGAACGCCGTGCTGCCGAGTATCGCAACCGCATGATTGGCTTTATCTTCCAGTCGTTCAACCTCATCGCTTTCAAGACTGCGGTGGAGAATGTGGAGTTGCCTCTGTTTTACCAGGGAATGAGTCGCCGAAAGCGCCATCATTTAGCCATGGACTACCTCGACCGTTTAGGGCTTGCCGCCTGGGCCTCCCACTACCCCAACGAACTTTCCGGTGGTCAGAAGCAACGTGTGGCCATCGCCCGTGCCCTCATCACCAAGCCCCAGATCATTCTGGCTGACGAACCAACAGGAGCCCTTGACTCCCACACCAGCGTGGAAGTGATGCAGTTGCTCAAGCAGCTTAACCACGACGAAGGCATGACCATCGTGGTGGTGACCCATGAGAGCGGCGTAGCCAACGAGACCAATAAGATTGTGCATATCAAAGACGGCATCATCGGCGAGATTGAAGAGAACCTCGACCACAACGCGTCGCCCTTTGGTATCAACGGCATGATGAAATAAGCCCCACCCCGGCCCTCCCCAGAAGGGGAGGGAGAGCAAACAGCGAAAAGCGAAAACCCAACAGCGAGACATGAGAGATATCCTGACAGAGATATGGAGCACCGCCCAGCGCAACAAGTTGCGCACCGCGCTCACCGGCTTTGCCGTGGCGTGGGGCATCTTCATGCTCATCTTCCTGTTGGGTTGTGGCAATGGCCTCATCAACGCCCAGATGAACAACATGAACCGCTTCCTCGACAACTCGATGATGGTGGGCGGTGGCAGAACCTCGAAAGCCCATGAGGGTCTGCAGGAAGGGCGTCGCATCGAGCTAGACGACGGCGACATAGCCACGACCGGTCGCCGTTTCAGCAACAACGTGGAAGGTGTGGGAGCCCAGCTGGAACAAAATGGTGTCACCTTCAGTTATGGTGACAACTACTTCAGCGGCGGTCTGCTCGGTGTCTATCCCAACGAGTTCGAGATCAGCAAGGTCAAACTTCGCGCCGGCCGTTTCATCAACCCCACCGACCTCACCCTTCAGCGCAAATGTCTCGTCATGAACGAGGCGCAAGCCAAGGAGTTGCTTCCACGCTCGCCCTTGAGCCTCATTGGCAAACACGTCAACGTAAGCGGTATCGCCTTTCAGGTGGTAGGCATCACGAAAGAAGACAAAAGCCGTTTTCAGAGTAACGTCTACTGCCCCTTCACCACCCTGCGCACGATGTACAACAAGGGTGACAAAGCCGAGAACATCATCTTCACCTTCCATGGCCTGGAGACAGAGCAAGCCAACGAAGACTTCGAGAAAGCCTACACCGCCCGCATCAACACTAACCATAAGGCAGCACCTGACGACGAGAGCGCCATCTGGATCTGGAACCGCTTCACGCAGAACCTTCAGATGAACAAAGGCATCTCCATCATCCACACCGCGCTGTGGATCATCGGCATCTTCACATTGCTCAGCGGCATCGTGGGCGTGAGCAACATCATGCTCATCACCGTGAAAGAGCGCACCCGTGAGTTTGGCATCCGCAAGGCTATCGGTGCCACACCGGCATCGATCCTGCGTCTCATCATCATAGAGAGTGTCATCATCACTACCTTCTTCGGATATATCGGCATGCTTTTAGGCATCGCCGCCAATCAATATATGGACGCCACGGCCGGTCAAATGAAAGTGGACTCCGGCCTGTTTGAGGCCACGATGTTTGCCGACCCCACGGTAGGCATTGATGTATGCGTGGAGGCCACCCTCGTCATGATCCTCGCCGGCACCCTGGCTGGCCTCATCCCCGCACGGAAGGCCGCAAATATCCGACCGATAGAGGCCCTGAGAGCAGAGTGAGCCCCCCTACCCCAACACCCCTCCCTGACCTCCCCAAAGGGGAGGAGGTAGAATGGCGAAAAGCGAAGGCCAAAGAGCGAAGAGCGAAAAGTGAACAACGAAATGCGAATAGACATAGACAGATACCGCGAGATACTCGACACACTGTCGAGGAACAAGAGCCGAACATTCCTGACGGGTTTTGGAGTGTTCTGGGGTGTGTTTATGCTTGTCTCGCTTATCGGCGGGGGGCAGGGACTGAAGGAGATGCTCGCCAACAACTTCGCCGGTTTCGCCACCAACTCCGCCATCGTATGGGCTCAACCCACCACGAAACCCTACGCTGGTTTTCGCAAGGGTCGCTACTGGTGTATGTCCTACCGCGACGTAGAGCGTCTGAAGGAACAGGTACCGGAGTTGGACGTGGTGACCCCGATGGTGTCACGCTGGGGCAATATCGCCGTCTACAAAGACAAGAAGAACACCTGTACGCTAAAGGGGGTGACCCCAGCCTACGCCCGTGTTGACGAGCCGAAGATGTACTATGGACGCTATCTCAACGAGATGGACATGAGTCTGCGGCGCAAGGTATGCGTCATTGGCCGTCATGTCTACAAAGACCTGTTCCCCCAAGGCGGCGACCCCTGTGGCAAGTCGATCCGTGTGGGGCAGAACTACTACAGTGTGGTGGGCGTGGACTATAGTTCAGGCAACATGAACATCAACGGCAGCGCTGAGGACGCTGTGACCCTTCCCATCACTCTGATGCAGCAGACCTACCACTTAGGCGACAGCGTACACCTCATCTGTGTGACAGGGCGCAATGGTGTGACCATGAGCAGTATCGCCCCGAGGATGCGTGCTGTGATCGCCCGTGCCCACCAGATTGACCCCACCGACGAACAGGGCGTGATGGTCTTTAACACGGAAGTGATGTTTGGCATCCTCGACAGTCTGTTTCAAGGTGTCAACTTCCTCATCTGGCTCGTCGGCATCGGCACATTGCTGGCAGGTGCCATCGGCGTGTCCAACATTATGATGGTGACAGTGAGGGAGCGTACCACCGAGATCGGAATCCGTCGAGCCATCGGCGCCACGCCCTCCAATATCCTGTCGCAGATCATCACCGAGAGCGTGGTGCTGACGGCTGTCGCCGGTATGAGCGGCATCCTGCTAGGCGTGCTCATCTTAGAGATGCTCGACATCGGCAACACCACCGACGGCATCCAGACCGCCCACTTCCAGGTGCATTTCTGGACGGCGATAGGTGCTGTGGCCCTGCTCAGTGTGCTGGGCGTACTCGCTGGCCTCGCTCCCGCCGCCCGTGCTATGTCAATCAAACCGGTGGATGCTATGAGGGATGAGTGAAATACCTCCCCCAACCCCTCCAAAGGAGGGGAGATTGGAGACCACCACTGATTCCTACAAGGAGGGGAGAGGGATAATGGAGGGAAAGGAGTAATAATTTGTCAACTCGTCAACTTGTCAACTTGTCAACTAAAGAACTTGTCAACTAAAAAAATAATGAAGAAGTATTTCAAACTGTTTTTGGCGGCCATGGTGCTGCTGGTGTTTATTGGCACGTTTGTGTTTTTGTATCAGAAGTCGCTGCCCCAGCCGGTGGTGTATGAGGAGTTTTCGCCCAAGATGGGTGACATCAGCAGGACTACCATTGTGACGGGTAAGATTGAGCCGCGCAATGAGGTGAGCGTGAAACCACAGATATCAGGCATCATCACCGAGATTTTGAAAGAGGCCGGCGACCTTGTCACACAGGGAGAGGTGATTGCCAAGGTGAAGGTAATCCCCGACATGAACCAGTTGAGCAGTGCCGAGGCACGTGTGCGTCTGGCCAAAATCAATGTGGCACAGGCCCGCACCGACTTTGAGCGTGAGAAGATTCTTTACGACAAGGGGTTGGTAAGCCGTGAGGAATATGAAAAGTCGCAGCAGACCTTCAACCAGACCACGGAGGAAGTGAAGGCCGCAGTAGACAACTTGGAGGTGGTGCGCGATGGTGTATCTCGCAGCAATGCCAGTGCGAGCAGCACCCTCATCCGCTCCACCATCAGCGGTCTGATCCTCGATATCCCGGTCAAGGTGGGCAACTCGGTGATTCTGAGCAACACATTCAACGACGGTACAACCATCGCCACTGTGGCCAACATGGGCGACCTGATCTTCCGTGGAAACATCGACGAGACCGAAGTGGGACAGTTGGTGGCAGGCATGCCGATGAACATCACCATCGGCGCACTTCAGGACCTGAAGTTTGAGGCTCGTCTGGAGTATATCTCCCCCAAGGCTGTTGAGACCAACGGCGCCAACCAGTTTGAGATTAAAGCCGCTGTGCATGTGCCTGGCGGTAGTCAGATACGCAGCGGCTACAGTGCCAATGCCGAAATCGTGTTAGGTCATGTCTCCCAGGTGATTGTGTTGCCAGAGAGCGCCATCGAGTTTGAGGGCGACGACACCTATGTGTATCTCATCAAAGGCAGCGGCGAGGATAAAACCTACGAACGGCGCAAAGTAGTGACAGGTATGAGCGACGGTATCAACATCCAAATCAAGAGTGGCGTGACCACCAAAGACTTGGTGCGCGGGCCGAAAGTAGTGGAGGAAGAGTAAGCCCCACCCTAGCCCTCCCCGGAAGGGGAGGGGAAACCCCACCTTAGCCCTCCCCATACCTCTCGCAAACCCTCCACATACCTCTCCCTAGCCCTCCCCAAAGGGGAGGGGACGAAGAAAGCGACAAATTATTAAGAGGGGTTAATAGACAAGTTGACAGAGGTGATTATAGGAGGGATTATGGGGCAGATGGGAAAATAAATCTGTTTTTATTTTGATTTTTGGTTGGTTTGCAGTACCTTTGCAGAATGTGACAGAGGATGTGTCTATCTATGCTTTGAAACATTTACTAATAACAAATAAAAAATGAGCCCAATTCAAACGACTAAAATGACCAACTATCGTTGGGTGATTTGCGCTATGTTGTTTTTTGCCACGACGGTCAACTATATGGACCGCCAGGTGCTTTCCCTTACTTGGAAAGACTTCATTGCGCCCGAGTTCCACTGGACTGATGCCGACTACGGCACAATCACATCGGTCTTCTCTATTCTCTATGCTGTGTTCTGCCTCTTCGCCGGTAAGTTTATCGACTGGATGGGCACGAAGAAAGGATATCTGTGGGCCATCTTCGTATGGTCGCTTGGCGCATGTCTCCATGCCGCTTGCGGATGGGTGACAATGAAGTATGAGGGTCTGGATAGTGTCGCCGCTCTGCGTGCTGTGGAGGCTGGTTCTATGACTGCCCTGAGTATCGCCACAGTGAGTGTCTATCTCTTCCTCTTCTGCCGCGCCATCCTCGCTCTTGGTGAGAGTGGCAACTTCCCTGCCGCCATCAAGGTGACAGCCGAATATTTCCCGAAGAAAGACCGTGCTTTCGCCACCTCTATCTTCAACGCCGGCGCATCAGTGGGTGCCCTTGCCGCACCTATCAGTATCCCGCCTTTGGCAGAGGCCTTTGGCTGGGAGATGGCCTTCATCATCATTGGTGCTCTGGGCTTTATCTGGATGGCACTTTGGGTGTTTGTCTATGACAAGCCCAGCAAGAGCAAGCATGTGAATGACGCTGAGCTCACCTATATCAACCAGGATGTGGAGACAGAGGAAGACCCGAAGGACGCCAACGACGAGGGTCCTGCTATCAGTTTCGCCAAGTGTTTCACCTTCAAGCAGACATGGTCGTTTATCGTTGGTAAGTTTATGACCGACGGTGTGTGGTGGTTCTATCTTTTCTGGGCTCCCGCCTATTTCTCCGACCAGTTTGGCTACAAATCGAGCTCTTCCATGGGACAGTTGCTCATCTTTGTGCTCTACCTCATCGTCACAGTGGTCAGTATCTTTGGCGGTTATCTGCCGAAACTGTTCGTGGAGAAGCGTGGCATGAACCCCTACGCTGGCCGTATGCTCGCCATGCTTATCTTCGCTTTCTTCCCCTTGTTTGCACTGTTTGCTCAGCCGCTCGCAATGTGGGAGAACTCTCCTATCGACCCAGCATGGTGGCCTGCCCTCATCATCGGTCTGGCTGGTGCCGGTCATCAGGCATGGTCAGCCAATATCTTCTCCACCGTGGGTGATATGTTCCCCAAGTCGACCATCGCCACTATCACTGGTATTGGCGCCATGGCAGGTGGTCTGGGTTCGATGTTGATCAACAAAATCTCTGGTAATCTCTTCACCTATGCCGAGGGTCAGGGTTCCGCATTCACATTCTTAGGTTATGAGGGCAAGCCCGCCGCCTATATGATAGTGTTCTGCTTCTGCGCCGTGGCTTATCTCATCGGTTGGATTGTGATGAAGACGCTCGTTCCTAAGTACAAGCCAGTGGTCGTGGAAGACTAAGTTAAGTCTTCAGACCATTGTCACTGATAATGATAACAGCCGCATTGCAGGACTTGCAATGCGGCTGTTTTTTGTGGCCGTTTCTGTACTTTTGAAAGACGTCGAGATCTGATAGGAATGAACAAATAACTTGTCTACTCGTCCACTCGTCTACTTGTCAACTAAGCCAATTCGAGATCAGGATATTGGAGGGAGAGGAGACGGGCTTGCTCTTTGGTGCGGGCGAGGAAGGACTGATATTCAGGGGAGTCGGGATGGAAGGGACGGTGAGCTAAGGCCTCTTTGATGGGGCGCCACTGCTCGATGAAACGGTGGGTTTCAGGGCTGAAGTAAGTGTCGGAGAAACGTTCCCATATATACTCTACGGCTTGGTCGGAGGGGTGGAGCATGTCGGGGTTGTAGAAGCGGTAGTCACGTAGTTCGTCGAGAACAATCTCGTATGCGGGGAAGTAACTGACCACGTCAGGTTTTTTTTTGCATAGAGCGTCGGCAGCCAGGAGGAGGACCGCCTTGGAAAGGGCGCTGCCGTGAAAGCCATATTTAGCATAGCGGATGGGACTGACCGTGACGACGACACGGACCTCCGGGCTGCGCTGCAGGAGGATCTGCACCGCCTCGGAGAGGTAGCCAACACACTCCTCGATGGTCAGTTCACGCTCTTCGAAGAGCCGTTGCGGCATCTTGCGACAGTTGTCGACTATCTCACCAGTTTCCTTCAATATATAGACATGATTCGTACCGAGGGTGAAGAATGCCACTTTCGGTTCCACCTCTGTACGGCTGACGGTATGGAGAATGCTGGCTGGATTGTACATCACGCCGTCTGGGTTGACGACAGCACGGAATTTCTCCTCCTGCGCCCGTTGGCCGATGCGGTCGGCGAAGCAGGAACCTACGAAGAGCATCCTCTCACATGGGGCGATGGAGAAAGATGGCTGCGGGATGGTTACGGGGGTTTGGAGGGTCATTTAAGAGGTGAGAGGTGAGAGGTAAGAGGTAAGAGATATGCCTTGTGGGATGAAAGGGCCAACGCCGAAAAACCGGAAACCGAACCAATCAGCTGCGGCTGACTTGTAGGCCTTTGGTGCTGAGGGTCATGTTGACGAAACGGGCGTTGGGGTTGAGGCGGTTGGTGGTAAGGATTTGCCGGATGCGGGCGGCAGCCTCTGGGTCTTTCGCCACCATGTAGAGGTAGCCTCCTCCACCTGCGCCGGGCAGTTTGTATCCCAGGCAGAGGTCATCGACGCGGTCGGTGAGGAGTTTCACCTCCGCGGGGTTGGTACCGTTGTCGAGTAGTTGATTTTGTGTCCACGTCTTCCGCACCAGTTGTCCCATCCGTACGAAGTCGTTGCGCTGTATGGCCTCATACATCTCCATGGCATGATGTTTCATGGTGCGCAGGAGTGCCAGTTCATCATGCTGGTTAAGGAACATCTTACGCACGATCTCCGCGAGGATACTCTTGGCGGTGCGTGTGATGCCCGTATAATATAATAGGTGGCAGGCGCGGTAGTCAGGTTGGGTATACAGTTCCGACGGCAACCACCGTATGACCGGGTTTTGTGCAAATCCCCGCTCCGTCTGGAGCAGTTTTGCGCCCTGCAGCAGTCCGCCAAACTGGTCCTGCCATCCGCCGCCGGTGGTGAGCAATTGCTCGAGCACCAGGGTGCGGTGTCCTATCTCGTTGCGATCCCATGCCAGTCCACAGAAGTCATTGATGGTGCCCAGGACGGTAGACGCCAGTATGCTGCTGGTGCCCAGGCCACTTCCCGCGGGTATCGCCGAGAGGAGTGTCAGTTCGATACCGCACCCGAAGTCCTGCAGTTGGCTGCGCAGCGAGTCATACTGTTCTGCGGAGAATCCCGGCAGGAATCCCGCGAGAGCGAGTGCCGCCTTAGGTATGGAGAACGGACTTCCCACATGATGGAAGTCAGCCAGTTGCTCATACGTCTCCACACGTTCCGATGCTCCCAAATCGATACTTCTGAGGATGATATGCGGCTCCTTACAGGGACGTATATAGGTCTGTATCGGTGGCTGTCCGTTGAGTTCGATGGCGATATTGACCACGTTGCCTCCTTCCATGAGACAGTAGGGCGGTGTGTCCGTCCATCCACCCGCCAAGTCGATGCGCACTGGACTTCGTCCCCACACGATTTGGTCGCTGTATACCGACATGGCTGGCCTTTGTCGTGCCGTGAGTGCGCCCTCCGTCAGTCCCTCCCGCAACAAGCTGAAGGCGCGCGCCTCCTGTGTAGCACCATCCTGCCCCTTGAGCGTGCGCAGACGTGCCCTGAACATCGCGTCGTGGATGCGTGTGAGCAGCGGTTCGTCATCCGGCAACGGGTGCGGCTCCGCGATATGGAAACGTGCAAACTCTGCCGCTGCGTCATCGAGGTCGACCTGATAGAAGATGCTATGTTGGTAGTTATTGGCGAGGAACGACCAGTTTTTGCGTCTGTTCTCCTCCCTTTGTTCCACGAGTCGCTGCAGGTTGGCCTGTGCCGATATCTCGTCAGCGCTCAGACGTCGTGCCAGTCGCCAGATGATGCGTCCTCCGTCCTTGTCCGGTTCGTTGAGCATCCATCTGAGCACCAGTCCCATATCATCGATATTGTTGACCACAGGGAAGAGACGAGCCCCCTGAAGGTCGTCCGTGCCCTCTATATCAGATAGGTCGACACCCCGGGGTTTCAGCCATTCGGCGAAAGGCCTTCCCATCCAATGTGTGGACTCCAGCGAGAGGTCACCACGAAAAGCGTCGTCATAACCGTATGGGCGTACCACCCATTCCGTCTCTCCTATTGGTACGATGTCGACACACTGTCCCTGTCGCAGGCTGATGTGCCAGCTATTCTCCGGTACGCCAGTGATGACATTGCACGACGAGAGCGTCCACTGTTCACTGACGCAACTGTTCTCTATCCATAGATTACGGTTTTGTTCCGTCACCTGGATCCATGTCTCTGAGTTCTGTATGAATATCGAGGGGTGTGGTTTGCGAGAGCGGTGCATAATCTCGCGCTGGTCGTTGACCACATTCTGTATGGCCAATGTCGACGAAATCAGTTCCGGTGTCGTGCCATAATGATAGAACTCGCCGCCCGGGAGCGGCAAGATGGCCACAGAAAGCTTTGACACCTCATCGTCGGTGACGGTGGGATGTGTGCCCAGGGCGCAGCCGAACTCCCCATAGAGGTCATAATAAGATGTCTCACCCTCGTGCTCACAATGATGCATGAGCACCTCCACGGCACGGTCGCTGAGCAGCCAGATGCCGATGTCGGTGAGATAGAAATGGTCTTTCCGCAGTTGACTGAGTCGGCTGACCGATGGTTTCTGGAGCATGCACTTCAGTGTGGTCGGCGTACGGCGGTCTGCCACGAACACCCCGTGCGTGGTGGCTATCTGGTCGTCGAGCCACAGACCATAGCACACCACATCCGCCTCAGGGATGGCCTGGAGCGGTTGGGTGGCACGTATGAGCACATCGCCACTGACCACCATGGTATGAAGGTTGTCTGGCGCCGCCTGCATGATCTGTTCGAAGAGTGGCAACTGTTGCTCCAGGAGGTTCTGTGACAGCCGTTGTCCTCGTTCCCATCGGAACACTGGCAGTGGTGTGAGGATTTTGCCCGACGGCGCATAGGCCGGCAGTCTACGGCTCTGTCCCCCTGCATGAAGCAGGATACGCTTGTCGGCAGCTAGCCACTGCTGGAACGACGTGTCGCCACCCGTTTGTGCATGACACTGGCGGAGGAGCCACGCCGTGCCCCCACCACTGCCGAGTTTGCGGTCAACGGGGTCGTTGGTGCAGAACCACTTGTCACGACTACAGCCGGTGACATCATGGAAACAGTGGACTAAGTTGGGGGGGAGGGAAAGCAAGACCCCACCCCGATCCTCTTCAGACGACACTCTCCCCTTGCCCTCCCCACAGGGGAGGGAGGACGAAAGAGGATGGGATGGATTGGAAGTTTTTTTCATGATGATTGATAGCGTTCAGATGTAGAGAGGTGATAGGGGAAAACCCTTACACCCGACTGTTGGCGTCGTCCTCAGTGGTGGTTGGCTTTTTGCGGAATTGGAAGACAAGGCCGGCGATGATGGAGAGGAAGAGGAGGGTGAGAGAGATGTGAGCCACCGTCTCTGTGGTAGCCACCGTTTGGGGATGGAAGTCGAGGACGACCTCATGTTTGCCGGGTGCCACCTTAAGTGCCCTAAGGATGTAGTTGACCCGTCCGATCTCTGCGGGTTGACCGTCGATGGTGGCCGTCCATCCCGGGTAATAGATTTCAGAGAAGACCACCACGCCGCCTTTTGCCGACTCCACCGTGTACTTCAGGTTGTTGGGTTGGTAAGCCGTGATGCTGACACAAGCGGTGCTGTCCTGAGGTGTGCTCTCGCCGAGGATGTCCTTGAACTGCGCGTCGGCCACTGCCTCATGACGCAGGTTGGTCTTCCCCACCCCATCAATCTCAGCGTTGGCATTATCGACATAGCTCACCTTGTCAACCATCCATGCGTTGCCCTGTGCAAACGGGTTTTGCAGAGGAGCGGTGGCACCCCCTTGCAGCGGCAAGATGAAGTACTTGGTGTTGAGCATATTGATAACAGGGAAGATGCTGTCGCCGGCGACCTGTGTGAAGTCTCCATTGGCAGTCACCACCGCCTGCATCGCCTTTTGCATCTCCGGTGCGATATACGCCTCGATCATCTCCTGGTAGCGGCGCAGTTTGGCGGCATGATAACCACCTACGCTCTTATGGTAGAACGACGTCTCATTCTCATTGAACGTGTTGGAGGCGAAGTTGAGCACCCGATAGTCGAGCGCCTTGTCCTGTAAGATCTGCTCATCGGTAGCCGTCTTCTCCTGTGGCATTTCCTTGACTGTCTTAGACACGAACATATCATCGTTGAGATAGCGTTTATTGACCGTCCACATATCCACAAGGCAGATGAGGGTGATGATGCCCACCATCCATTTAGCATCAAGCTTGCGTGCCTGATAGAGGAGCAGCATGAGTGTGCCCATCAGGATGATGAGGAACGAGCGCCACGCGTCGGCGGTGAAGATCGACTCGCGCACGCTACGCAGGTTGGAGAGCAGCGGGTTGAGTTGGTCGGCAGGGAACTGGCTGAGCGCCTGCATCTCCGACGAAGAGACGAAGTCGGAGAAGAAGAGCGTAGGTGCGACGGCGAAGAGTAGGCATACGCCTCCAGTCAGGGCGAAACTCGCATAGAGGTATTTGATTTTCTTCTTGAGCAACTCGGGCTCATCGACGACCTTCTTCAGTGCCATCATGGCGAGCAGAGGGATGGTAAACTCAGCGATGACCAGTATGGACGCCACTGTGCGGAACTTAGAATACATGGGGAAATGGTCGATGAAGAAGTCGGTCAAACCCATGAAGTTGCGGCCCCATGAGAGGAGGATGGAGAGGATGGTGGCTGCGAGCAGCGCCCACTTCATCGGTCCCTTGACCACGAAGAGCCCTAGAATGAAGAGCATAAGCACAAAGGCGCCCACGTAGACTGGACCGCTGGTGCCAGGCTGTTCACCCCAGTACTGTCCTATCTGACCATAAATCTGATAATAGTTCGGGTCTGCCTTCTCCATGGCGGCTTGGTTGGCAGCGAGTGGCACAGAGGCACCTCCCTTCACGTTGGGTACGAGCAGTGACCAAGTCTCGCCGATGCCATAGCTCCACTGCGTGATGTAGTCACGCTCCAGTCCGCTGTCGGTTTGGTTGGCGCTGTTTTCCTTCACCAGCTCGCTCTTTCCGCGCATCGACTCTTTTTGGTATTGCCAAGTGTGGTAGAGGTTGGAGAGGTTGGCACAGATGCCGATGGCAGCAGCCACGACACACACCGCCGACGCCTTGAGGAAGCGCGCCATCTGACGCTCACGGATAGCCTGGAATAAGAAGGCCAATATCATAAAGAAGATGATGAATAGATAGTAATAGGTCATCTGCACGTGGTTGGCATTGACCTCAAACGCCGCGAAGAGTGCCGTGACGACAAAGCCCCAGAAATATTTGCCTCGGTAGGCCAGGACGATGCCCGCTATCATCGGCGGCAGGTATGCCAAGGCCCACACCTTCCAGATGTGTCCCGCGGCAATGATAATGAAGAAATAACTGGAGAAAGCCCATACGATGGCTCCTAATACCGCCAATGTCTGCCGGAAATTGAATGCCCTGAGCAGGAGGTAGAACCCGAGGAGGTAGGCGAAGACATACCACACATTGTCGGGCAGCCACAGGTGCCATGCGTCGACGGCGTGGCTGAGAATATCGGTGCTGTCGTATGACGGAGCCGTCTGATAGGTGGGCATACCGCTGAAGGTGGCGTTGGTCCAGCGGGTGCGCTCGCCCGTGCTCTCGAAATACTCACGTGCTTCCTGTCCAGCCCCCCGTCCTGCGGAAGTATCGTGCTGATAGAGGATCCGTCCTTCGAAATCGGCGGGGAAGAAATAAGCGAACGCGATGACTGCAAACAATACGACTGCCAGAAGATCAGGCAGACATTTTTTGAATTTTTCCATTGGTGATAGTTGTTTTGTCTTTTAGATGACAAAATTACAACTTTTTTATGTAATCTGGACAAAAATCCATGTTGAATTCAAAAAATAATCTTTATTTTTGCAAATGAGATAAGGAGGAGGAGCGAGGGGACAGGACTGGTGCAGGCTGCAACAATGTTGCAGCATAGATAACAGGGGCGACTGAAAAGCGAAAGGCTGAAAAGCAAAAGGCGAAGAGCAAAAAGCTAAGAGCGAAAGGCTAAAAGCGAACCGCGAAAAGCGAAAAACAAAAAACAAAGAACGAAAAACAAAAAGAAACTACTAAGATAATGAAAAAGAACTACTTGATACTAATGATGATGGTGCTCACGATGAGTATGCAGACACTCACCACGGGGGCACAATCAACCACAACGGGGGTGCAGACACCCAAGATGAAGGCTCAAACACTCGCAATGAGGACACTGAAAAGCGTGGAGAGCACACAGGCACCCACGACAAAGCCGCAGGCACCCACGGTGAACCCACAGACACGTGTGGTGAAGAACCTTAACTTCGGATGGAAATTTCATGAGGGTGATGTGGCAGGTGCCGCAGAGCCATCCTTTGATGACCATGCGTGGCGCAACGTGGACCTGCCTCACGACTTCCAAATCGAACAGCCGTGGGTGGCACCCGCTGCCGATGAAAAAGCAGACAACAGCGATGTGGGCGCCAACATCAAGAGTAGACTGTCGTCACGCGGTTTCAAAGAGATGGGCAAGGGGTGGTACCGCTACGAGTTGCCCCTGACCGATGACCTGCGTGGCCGTCGGCTGTTGCTCGACTTTGAAGGCATCATGTACGTTGGTGATGTCTACCTCAACGGGAAGCGCATTGGTGGCACCGACTATGGTTATGTAGGTTTCGACATCGACATCACCAAGGAAGTGAAATGGGGTGAGAAAAACATCCTGGCCGTGATGGCCGACACCCGTGAGCCCAACAACTCACGCTGGTATACCGGCGGTGGTCTGTTCCGTGATGTTCATCTCATCGCCACCGACCCCATCCTCTACTTCACCCGTCATCCCCTCTATATCACCACCGAGGTGACAGGCATCACCTCTCCCACCTCAGCCAAACAAGCCACCATCCATATTCAGATGGAGAACGGCTGTTATCTGAAAGACAACCCCGAGACCGTGTCGGTGGGTCTGCGTATCCTCGACATGGATGGAAAAGTGGTGGTGGACCAGCGTGAGGACGTGCGGCGCAACAAAAAGTTACGTATACAGGAAATGGAACTTGCACCGGTGACAATCCCCTCCCCCACCCTGTGGGACTGTGACGCCAGCCGCCCTGCCCTTTACACCGCAGAACTGACCCTTTACGGCACCGACGGAACTGCTACCGACTGTGTGAAGCAGCGTTTCGGCATCCGCCAGGTGGAGTTTGGCCCCTCCTACGGCATGAAGCTCAACGGTCGTAAGGTACTGCTCAAAGGCATCGCCAACCACCACACCTTAGGCGCCCTAGGTGCTGCCGCCTACCCTAGTGCCATCGAGAAGCGGCTTCAGTTGCTCAAAGACTACGGCTTCAACCACCTGCGCACCTCACACAACCCCTACAGCGAGTCGCTCCTCGACCTTTGCGACGAATATGGCATCCTGGTGGTGGACGAGTTGTATGACAAATGGCTCGACCAATACTGCGGCGGCCGCGCTCCATGGCTGACACTGTGGCAGCATGACCTCCCCGAGTGGATCAAGCGCGACAGGAATCACCCCTCTGTGGTGCTGTGGAGTTTAGGCAACGAGTTGCAGACCTATACCAACCTTCCCTTCAACGACTGGGGTGTGACCCCTTACCGGATGCAAAAGGCACTGTTGCACCGCTATGACACCACCCGTCTGGTGACCGTGGCCATGCACCCCCGTGGACGCGACCACTACACCGACTCATTGCCTGCGCCGCTGGCCAAAGAGACTGACATCCAAGCCTATAACTACCGCTATATGTACTTCCCAGGCGACGGCCGTCGTTTCCCCTGGATGAACTTCTACCAGAGCGAGGCATCAATCGCCGCGATGGGACCTAACTACTTTGAGATGAACCTCGACAAGGTGATCGGCTTAGCATACTGGGGCGCTATCGACTACTTAGGCGAGAGCCAAGGGTGGCCTGCGAAAGGATGGGCACAAGGTGTCTTCGACATCTCCTTAGAGCCCAAGCCCAAGGCCTACTTCCTGAGGAGCTATTTCAAGCCCGAGGAACCTTTAGTACATATCGGCATCGTAGACAGTAAGGGCGACATGATGTGGAACGGCGTACAAACCGGCAACGACGGCATGAGCGACCACTGGAACCGTGCCGCGGGCGATGAACTGTCGCTCTACACCTACACTAACGCCGACGAGGTGGAACTGAGGGTGAATGGCCATTCTCTGGGAAAGAAGAACAACCCTGTGGACGACCCGAAACACCGCAACCAGATCAGATGGGAGCATGTGAAATATGAGCCGGGGAACATCGAGACCATAGGCTACCGTGACGGACGTGAAGTGTGCCGCCACCGTATCGAGACCACGGGCGATGCCGTGAAACTGAGACTGACAGCCGACAACCCCTCGTGGCAAGCCGATGGCACCGACCTGCAGCACATCCGTGTAGAAGCCGTGGACAAGAAAGGACGCCGTGTGAAGAGTGCCCAAACAGAACTAAAATTCAGTGTAGAGGGTGACGCCCGTATCGTGGCTGTGAGCAGCGGCGACCACAACAGCGACGAACTGAACGTGACTGACCACCGACGGCTGTATAACGGCAGCGCATTAGTGATCCTGCGTGCCGGAAAGACGGCAGGAGAGGTGAAACTAAAAGTAGAGACCTCACACTAGGGGATGGGAATAGAGGAGCTAGATGGTCTAGATGATCTAGATGGTCTAGATAGTCTAGAAAATCTAGATAGTCTAGAAAATCTAGATGGTCTAGATAGTCTAGAAAATCTAGATAGTCTAGAAAATCTAGATAGTCTAGAAAATCTAGATCTTCTAGATAAAAAGCAGAAAAAAGAAACAAAAAACTATACAAAACAATGAGAAATATCATCATATCACTGATGCTAGTGGCAGGCAGTATGGCTACAGTGGCGCAGACCTGGCCAGAGGCCACCCGTGAGGCGAAAGCCGGCACCCGCTGGTGGTGGCTGGGCTCGGCTGTGGACAAAGACAACCTCAAATGGAGCTTAGATGAATACGCTCGCGCCGGCATCGGTGCGGTGGAGATCACTCCCCTCTACGGTGTGGTGGGCAATGAGAAGAACGAGATCAGTTTTCTGTCACCACGATGGATGCAAGCCCTGCGTGATGTCCAGGATATTGCAGCCGCTGACGGTATCGAGGTAGATATGAACAACGGCACCGGATGGCCTTTTGGTGGTCCAGAGGTACCCATCGACGAGGCTGCCTGTAAGGTGGTGTTCGTCGACACCCTCCTTCATGCCAAGAGCGTGGATGTGAGTAAGCTCGACCTGCCTGCACCAGAGAAAGAGCGTCCATACGCCCGTCTGCAATGCGTGAAAGCCTTCAACGCCGGTGCTGACACCTGGAGAGTGATCGCCGTCTACGCCAGCCGCACCCGTCAGCAGGTGAAACGTGCTGCCCCCGGTGGCGAAGGATATGTGATCGACCATTTTGACCGCGAAGCTGTGCGCCATTATCTCAACCGTTTTGAGAAAGCTTTCGCCGAGAACGGTGTGCCCTACCCTCACACCTTCTTTAATGACAGTTACGAAGTGTACGGAGCCAACTGGACCCCCACACTCTTTGAAGAATTCAAGGCACGCCGTGGCTATGCCCTGGAAGACCACCTGCCTGAGTTGCTCGGGTATGTGGATGACGGCAACCGTGTGCTCTCCGACTACCGTGAGACCCTCAGTGACCTGCTCTACGAGAACTTCACCCAGCAATGGGTGGCATGGGCCCACTCACATGGTGTGGAAGTGCGCAACCAAGCCCACGGCTCTCCCGCCAATCTGCTCGACCTCTACGCCATGGTAGACATCCCCGAGATTGAAGGCTTCGGTCTTTCAGAATTCGGCATCAAGGGTTTGCGCACCGACTCCGGTTTCACCCGTAAGAACTACAGCGACGTGTCGATGTTGAAATATGCGCCGTCGGCCGCCCACGTAATGGGCAAACGATACACCTCCAGTGAGACCTTCACCTGGCTGACTGAGCATTTCCGCACTTCCCTCTCTCAGATGAAGCCCGACCTCGACCTGATGTTCACCTGCGGTGTGAACCATGTCTTTTTCCACGGCTCCTGCTACTCGCCGAAAGACGATCCCTGGCCAGGATGGCGTTTCTATGCCTCGATTGACATGACCCCCAACAACAGCATCTGGCGTGATGCCCCCTATCTGATGAATTATATCGAGCGCTGCCAGCGTTTTCTTCAATGGGGTCAGCCCGACAACGACTTCTTGGTATACCTGCCCGTGCGTGACATGTGGGCCAAGCGCCACTCCCAAGGCGAGAAAGGTCTGCTGATGCAGTTTGACATCCACGCCATGGACCAAAAAGCCCCTGAGTTTATCAGCAGCATCCTGCGTATTGACTCCTTGGGCTACGACTGCGACTATATCTCTGACCGTCAGCTCGCTAAGGTGACCATGAAAGACGGCCAACTAATGACCGAGGGCGGCACCCGCTACAAAGGTCTTATCATCCCTACGGGCACCACTATCACCAGTGAACTGAAAGCCCTGCTATCGAAGATGGGCAACCTCGTGGTCTATGGCGAAGACGACCAACAGCTCTCTCGCCTGGCCAAGGCCGAGCAGATGAAGAGTGAGCTGGGGCTGCGCGCCATCCGTCGCACGAATGCCACCGGCCATCACTACTTCATCGCCAACCTGACAGAAAAAGACGTTGACGCTGTGGTTCCTGTCGTGGCACCCTGCAAAAAAGCGTTCTGGTTCAATCCCCTCAACGGAGAGATCGTACAGGCAGAGACAGCCGACAACAAAGTAAGAATCTGTCTGCGCTCCGGCGAGTCGATGATCTTGCAGACCTACACTGAGGGCGAGAGGGTCAACACCATGCGTCCGCAGCCCGTCAACACCTGTCTGCATCAGGCACGTCCCCATACTGAAGAAGTCATCGACCTGAGAAACCAGCCCTGGACACTCTCCTTCACAGAGGAAGCGCCCCGTGTGGAAGAGACCTACCAACTAAAAGAACTTCAGACGTGGGAGACACTGAGCGACGCCGCCGGCACCACCATGGGCACCGGAGTGTATACCACCACCGTGAAACTCAACAAGAAACAGTCTTTCAAGCAGTGGGTCATCGACTTAGGTGACGTGCGCGAGAGTGCCCGCGTATACATCAACGGCCAATTGATCGGCTGCGCCTGGTGCGTCCCCTTCACCCTCGACTGCGGACAAGCGCTACATAAAGGCAAGAACGAAATACGCATCGAGGTGACCAATCTGCCTGCCAACCGCATCGCCGCACTGGACCGTGCAGGGGTGAAATGGCGCAAGATGAAAGAAATCAATGTGGTGGATATCAACTACAAACGCACCACCTACGAGGGTTGGGAACCAGTGAAGAGCGGCCTGGCATCGACGGTGAAGTTGGTAGAGAAGAAGTAATATCCCGACATGACCAAAACTGACACCCTGACCTGACCCAACCTAACACCCCTCCCTGACCTCCCCAAAGGGGAGGAGGTAGAAAGGCGAAGGACGAAAGGCGAAAAGCGAAAAGCGAAAAGCAAAAAGCAAAAAGCAAAAAGCAAAAACAAGATATGAAAATAGGAATTATTGTGGCGATGGAGAAAGAACTGAAGCAGTTGAAAGGGCTGCTGAGTTCTCCTGTCACTGAGAAACAACACACGAAGGAGTTTTTTAGGGGTAAAATCGATGACCACGAGGTGATTTTACAGCAATGCGGCATTGGCAAGGTGAATGCCGCCATTGGCACTGTGGAGATGATCGATGCCTACCATCCTGACCTTATCGTGTCGAGCGGATGCGCCGGCGGCGCCAGTACACAACTGAAAATCACGGACGTGGTGGTGGGCGCCCATTATACCTACCATGACGTGTACTGCGGCGATGAGGTGACCTACGGACAGATGGTTGGCATGCCCGCCCAGTATAAGGCATCCGAAAAACTGGTGCAGCAAGCGCTGAGCTTAGACTGCGGTGTCGGTGTCCACGCCGGTCTGATTGTGAGCGGCGACTGGTTTGTCAACAGCAAGGAGAAGATACGCGAGATTTTGGGGCACTTCCCTGACGCTTTGGCTGTGGACATGGAGAGTTGCTCCATTGCACAGACCTGCTATCTATATGGAGTGCCTTTCGTGTCGTTCCGCATCATCAGCGACATCCCTCTGGTTGACACCGACGCCTCGCAGTACTATGACTTCTGGGACCGTGTGGCAGAAGGGTCCTTCCAAGTGACACGGTCTTTCGTGGAAAGACTGTGAGGAGATGGCCACGAGGGGCTGGCTACAAGAGATGGCTGCGATAAAATCGCAGCTTACGGAGAAGGAAGGAGACAGCCGGGATTCCATGGAAGAGGACGGCTGATACAAAAGAAAAGGCTGCGATGAAATCGTAGCCTTTTCTTTTGTGTATTTTTATTCTTTTATGCCTTTTTATTCTTTATTGAGGCGCTTACGCTCGAGGTGGTCGAGGATGGCCTTTCGCATGCGCATGCTCTTGGGTGTCACCTCCACCAACTCATCGGCTTTGATGTACTCGAGGCACTCCTCGAGGCTCATGACGACCTTGGGGATGATGCGTGCTTTCTCGTCACTTCCGCTGGCTCGCACGTTGGTGAGTTGCTTGGCTTTGGTGACATTGATGACCAAGTCGTTGTCATGGACATGCTCGCCGACGACCTGCCCAGCATAAACCTCCTCACCCGGGTCGATGAAGAACTTACCCCTATCCTGAAGTTTGTCGATAGAGTATGCGAAGGCCGTACCTGTCTCCATGGCCACCATAGAGCCGTTGACACGTCGTGAGATTTCCCCCTTGAAAGGCTGATACTCCTTATAACGGTGCGCCATGATGGCCTCGCCCTGACTGGCAGTCAGCACATTGGTGCGCAGTCCGATGATGCCCCTTGAAGGAATGTCGAACTCGATGTTGACGCGGTCGGCCTGCGACTCCATGGAGACCATCTCACCCTTGCGGCGTGTGACCATATCAATCATCTTGCTGGCGAACTCCTCTGGCACGTTAATGGTAAGTTCCTCAATCGGCTCACATTTCATGCCATCAATCTCTTTATAGATGACCTGCGGCTGTCCCACCTGCAGTTCGTAACCTTCGCGCCGCATTGTCTCAATGAGCACTGAGAGATGGAGCACACCGCGCCCACTGACGATCCAGCGGTCGGTGTATCCTTCCATTTCCTCCACCCTCAGGGCGAGGTTTTTCTCCAGTTCCTTGCGCAGACGCTCATAGATATGTCTTGAGGTGCACCATTTACCCTCCCTTCCGAAGAAAGGCGAGTCATTGATGGTGAAGAGCATACTCATAGTCGGTTCATCGATGGAGATAGGAGGCAGTGGGTCGGGATTCTCAGCATCGCAGATGGTGTCGCCGATCTCGAAATGCTCCAGACCAATGATGGCACAGATGTCGCCACTGCCCACCTGATGTGTACGCACATGTCCCATGCCCTCGAAGGTATGCAGTTCTTTGATTTTCGTTTTCTCAAGAGAGCCGTCACGATGAGCGATGCTCACGTTCATGCCCTCGGTGAGTGTGCCACGATGGACGCGTCCCACCGCGATACGGCCGGTATAGCTGGAATAGTCGAGCGATGTGATAAGCATCTGTGGTGACCCTTCCAACACCTCAGGTGCCGGTATGACCTCGACGATTTTGTCGAGCAGATAAGTGATGTCGTTGGTGGGAGTACGATAGTCCTCACCCATCCATCCGTTTTTGGCACTGCCATAAACGACGGGGAAGTCAAGTTGGTCTTCTGTGGCATCGAGAGAGAACATGAGGTCGAAGACCATCTCATAGACTTCCTCAGGACGACAGTTCGGTTTGTCGACCTTGTTGACCACGACGATGGGTTTGAGTCCGATTTGCAAAGCTTTCTGCAAGACGAAACGTGTCTGTGGCATCGGGCCTTCGAAGGCGTCGACGAGGAGCAGACAACCGTCGGCCATATTGAGCACGCGCTCCACCTCCCCTCCGAAGTCAGAGTGTCCCGGAGTGTCGATGATATTGATTTTGGTGCCTTTGTAATTGATAGAGACGTTTTTTGAGAGGATGGTAATACCCCTCTCCCGTTCGAGGTCATTGCTGTCGAGCACTTGTTGTCCGATGTCCTTTCCCTCACGGAAAAGATTTCCGGCGAGCATCATCTTGTCTACGAGCGTGGTCTTTCCGTGGTCTACGTGAGCGATGATGGCGATGTTTCTAATGTCTTGCATAATTATATGTTCTGATTTGAGGTGCAAAATTACAAATAATCAGCGTAATGAGCAAAAGAAATAAAAAAAATCGAGAAGAAAGTTTGCCGCTTTGGTAAAAAAGCAGTACCTTTGCAGCCGCATTTTCAATGCAGTATATCAAATCATAACCATTTAACCATTTCAAGATGTATTTAGACAAGGCAAAAAAAGAAGAGATCTTTGGAAAATACGGAAAGTCCAACTCTGATACCGGCTCAGCTGAGAGTCAGATAGCATTGTTCTCCTACCGTATATCCCATTTGACGGAACATTTGAAGAAGAACCGTAAAGATTATACTACCGCACGGTCACTGACCCAATTGGTAGGTAAACGCCGCGCCCTGCTCAACTATCTGTACGACCGCGACATCGAGCGCTATCGTGCCATCATCAAGGCCCTTGGTCTTCGCAGATAAAGAGAGAGGCAAAAAAGATCTTGTAACCCACTCCTTACTAAATGTAGGAGTGGGATTTTTTTATTTTGCTGTTGTCAAGCTACTTTCCTAAGGTGATTCCATCAAGCTCTATTCCTTTTTCTGCCTTTACCCTCCTTTCTTATCTTTATATTCTTCTTGTTTTCAAACTGTTAGTTTGCGGGGGTCACAACCAACCCTCCCCTTCCTTATCCGAAGGAAGGGTCTCGACCCCAACCCAAGGCCCTTCCCCTTTCCAGGGAAAGGGATGCAACCGCTCCCATCCGGTCGCTCGTACATTAAGGTATGCTCGACCCGTCAAAGGGTCGGCATGATTTCTAACGCAACAAAGTTGCGATTGTTCATGCGGGCAAGCCCGCACTTCTAGTGCAAAACATTGATTCTTGAAAATGTGTTTTTCTACCTTTTTGACAACTTTCATTCGTTGACAAAAGGACGTCAGTAGGGCATCTATCGCGAATAGCTAACAGCGAAAAGCTAATACCCGACAAGTTGAGCACTAGCGAAACTAGAATTACTAATTACTAACTACTAATTACTAAAAAATTACTCCAAAATGGAGCGGAGGGGAATCATGACGAAGTCGCGGAGGTGCATGAGGGGATGCGGGATGATGAGGCCTGGCTCATTGATTTGCAGGTCGTCGTAGAGAAGGATGTCGATGTCGATGATGCGATCGTGGTAAACACCGTCGTGCGACTTACGTGTGCGCCCCATGCTACGCTCGATGCGCTGTGTAGCTGTGAGCACCTCCCTTGGAGAAAGTGAGGTGGCACAACAGACACATGCATTAACAAAATGGTGAGCCGAGACAAATCCCCACGGCTCACTCACATACAACTCAGACTGCCTGAGCACTTCTCCCACCTGCTCATTGAGCAGTTGGATGGCCCGAGCAATATGCTGTTGTTTATCTCCCAGATTAGAGCCCAGGCCCAAGTATACCACGTGCATCATCTATAAGACACCCGTTATGTTGTTCAGTCGTCGATGATCAACATCGCGTCGCCATAGCAGCCGAAGCGATATCCGTTTTCGACGGCCAATTCATATGCCTTCATGACCAGATCGTATCCACCGAAGGCGCACGATGACATCATGAGCGTGGACTGCGGATGGTAGAAGTTGCACACCATAGAGTCGGCCAGACCGAACTCGTATGGCGGGAAGATGAACTTATTGGTCCATCCCTCATACTCCTTGAGGAGTCCGTCGGTGCCCACAGCTGTCTCTGTCGCCTTAGCCACGCTGGTGCCTACCGCGCAGATGTGTTTTCCTGCCTGTTTTGCCCTGTTGACCACCTCACAAGCCTCTTTCTCGACAAACATCTGCTCAGAGTCCATTTTATGTTTGGTAAGATCCTCCACCTCAATATTATGGAAGCAGCCCAGTGCGCAGTGCAGGGTGATGAACGCGAACTCCATTCCTTTGATTTCCATACGCTTCATCAGTTCGCGGCTGAAGTGCAGTCCGGAAGCCGGAGCGGTGACGGCACCCTCGTTTTTGGCGAAGATGCACTGGAAGTCGGTCATATCCTGTTCTGTAGCCGGTCGTTTGTCGACGATATAATGCGGCAGCGGCGACGAACCCAGCGCGAAGAGTTCGCGTTTGAATCTGTCGTGCGGACAGTCGTAGAGGAATCTGAGTGTACGTCCACGGCTTGTGGTGTTGTCGATGACCTCAGCCACCATGGTACCACTGTCATCGAAGAAGAGTTTGTTGCCGATGCGTATTTTTCTTGCTGGCTCTACGAGCACATCCCAAAGACGCATGGTTTTGTTGAGTTCGCGGAGGAGGAACACCTCTATTTTGGCGTCAGTCTTCTCTTTGGTACCATAGAGTCTTGCGGGGAACACCTTGGTGTCGTTGAAAATAAAAGTGTCGCCCTCGTCGAAATAGTTGATGAGATGTCTGAACTCGATAAACTGAGGTTTGCCGTCCTCATCAGTCAGCGTATTCCCCTCCTCATCAGTGAGATGCATATCGATGCGCCCTGACTTGCGGTGAACGACCATCATGCGGCATTCATCACGGTGATAAGAAGGATAGAGAGCCAGTTGCTCTTCTGGAAGTCTGAACTTGAATTGCGATAATTTCATAATGTATAGTTATGTCTTTTGGGGTTGATTCATTTTAGAAGCGTGTCCGTTGTAATCTCTATTGAGTCAAGCCAACGTGGGAAATCGTCGAGTGTGATGCAGTCCTCGACCCTGATGTCGCCCACCCTGGTGCGCCGCAGGTCGGTGAGGAAGGCCCCACTGCCGAGGGCCTGTCCGATGTCTCTTGCCAGTGCCCTGATATAGGTACCTTTTCCGCAGACCACCCTGATATCGGCGGTCATGGTATGCGGGTCAAACCGCAGCAGTTGGATCTCGTCGATGCGGAGCAGTTTAGGTTTCAGCTCCACCTCCTTGCCTTTTCTCATCAGATGATAGGCCCTTTTCCCATCCACCTTGCATGCTGAGTATTCTGGAGGTATCTGCATGATGTCGCCCAGGAATCCTTTGAGCGTCTCCTCCACCAGTTCACGCGTGATATGGCGTGTGGGATAGGTAAAGTTGACGGTATGCTCGCGGTCGTAGCTGGGTGTGGTGGCCCCAAATTGCAGTGTGGCGAGATACTCCTTGGAGTGCGCCTGCAGCGACTCGATCTGTTTGGTGGCACGCCCCGTGCAGATGATGAGCACCCCTGTGGCCAGGGGATCGAGCGTGCCTGCATGTCCCGTCTTGACCTTCTTAACGCCCAATTTCTGGCAGATGAGGTAACGGACGTGCGCCAGCGCTCCGAAACTCGACATGCGGTAAGGCTTGTCGATGCCGATGATGACCCCTTCCTGGAAATTCATCAGTCGACCATTACTAATGAGTGTCCTGTGAGGAGCAGGACGATGATGATGCCTCCCACCACGATGCGATAGACCCCGAAGGCCTTGAATCCATATTTTGTGAGGAAGGCCACGAACCACTTCATAGCGAGGAGTGCGACGACGAAAGCGACGACACATCCCAGTATGAGCATAGTGATATTGTGAGAGGTGGCCCATGCCGTATCCTCCTTGAGGAGGTCGAGCAAGTCGAGCAAGGTGGCACCGGCCATCGTAGGTACAGCGAGGAAGAAAGAGAACTCGGCCGCCCTCTTACGTGTGAGGCCCTGTGTCATACCACCCACGATGGTGGCCATGGAGCGTGACACGCCCGGTATGACCGAGATGCACTGATAGAGGCCAATTTTGAACGCCCGTCGCTCAGTCACCTTGTTCTTGTCAGAGCCTTTGTTGAAAAGGCGGTCGCAGTAGAGCATGAAGATACCACCGAGCACGAGCATGATGGCCACCACTTCTACGCTGTCGAGGAGCCAGTCGAGGAGTCCCGACTTTTTGGCCAGCAGTCCGATGATGACAGCAGGCAGGACGCCCACAAAGAGGAGCCAATAGAAGTTGTACTTATGTTTGAGTTTTTGCCACCAAGTAAAGGCCATAGGGTTTGGGGTGTTGTCCAACTGAAAAAAGCGCTTCCAATAAAGACAGACCACGGAGAGGATGGCCCCAAACTGTATGATGAACGTGAAGGCGTGTACGAAGGGATCACCCTGAGGGATACCCAGCAGGTTTTGTGTGATAATCATATGTCCGGTGGAAGAGACCGGGAGGAACTCTGTCAGTCCCTCGACAATGGAGATAATGACTGTCTCAATCCAGTTCATTTCTCCTCCTCCTTATCCTTGGTCTTGTATACGACGGCAAAAATCATCATGACAAATCCGATGAAGCAGATGACAGGTGCCACCTTGATGTGCATCGCGCTGAAGATCTCGGGATTGAAGGCGTGCTCGTCAGAGCCTGTGCTGCCCATGAGAATGAAGCCGATGATGATGACGATCATGCTCAGCGCCAGCAATATGAAATTGGTACGGCCGAAGGCCTGATTTTTTTTGTCCATTTGGTTTTGAGTTTTGGAGAGGCTGCGATGATATCACAGCACAATAGACTTTTTATTGAGGGCTGCGATGGTATCGCAGCGTAGGGGGACATGTGGAGTTTTAGATTTTGTAGAGCTCGCCGGCTTTCATACGGAGGAAGCTGTTGACAGAGAGCCATGAGCAGAAGGTGGTGATGATGACACCGAAGAGGAGCACTGCGATGGCTGTGATGGCGAGGACCTGCCATGTGATGACCGTCATGACATCAGGCTGATACTGATAGAGGAAGTACATGCCTATACCTAGAACGGCGTTGGCGATGATGCCAGCCACGAGTCCGAGGACGATGGCCTGCCGGATGAAAGGCCGCCGGATGAAGTTCCACGACGCTCCTACCAGTTTCATGGTGTGAATATTGAAGCGCCTGGAGTAAATGCCAAGCTTGACCGTGTTGTTGATGAGGGCGAAGGAGACAACCAACAAGAGCGCCGCTAACACGAGCAGTACGAGGCTGACTTTTCGCAACGTCTTGTTGACGCTGTCGACGAGGTCTTCCGGATAGGTGATCTCGCCCACTTTCGGCAGTTTGGTAAGTTCGTCGGAAATCCACTTGAGCGAGTCAGTGTTGGCGTAGTCGGCATTGAGCTGGAACTCAATGGACGAGAGGAAGGGATTGGTGCCGGCGAAGTCGGCCGGGTTGGTTCCAAGCACCTTGGTCTGCTCTTTGAGCACCTCTTCTTTTCCGATGAACTTCAGTTGATAGATATAGGGCCGTTCCGCGAGTTCGTGGCACAGTTGTTGTGCCTCAGAGTCAGTGATGTCCTCGCTGAGTAACATAGTGACTGTGAGTGTCTCTTTGACATACGAAGAAAGATTCCTGGCGGTGAACACCGTGAAAACAACCATTCCCAATAAAATGAGCACCATAGAGGTGCTAATGCACAATGTAACAACCTGCAAACCCTGACGGCTGCGGGCTTTATTTTTGTTTTTTCCCATTTTTGAGGCTATAATACACCAATTTTGGCACAAAAGTACGAATTTTTATTGTTCAGAGCAACACTTTAACTACTATTAACGCACGTTGGCAAGAAAAATCATTACCTTTGCGATGAATATGGGCTTGTGAGACCATCACACATGGGCTTGCGGTCAGAGATCAAACATAAAGAAAAAGATGAGTACGATCATTTATCCTTCGCCGATATTCGGCCCCGTCCACAGTCGTCGTCTTGGTGTGTCATTAGGCATCAATCTTCAGCCAGGCGACGGCAAGATGTGTACTTTCGACTGTGTGTACTGCGAGTGCGGTTTCAATGCCGATCATATCCCCCACTCCCCCCGTCCTACGAGGGAGCAGGTGGCAGAGCATTTGGAACAGACTTTAGCAAAGATGCGGGCAGACGGCATCCTTCCCGACGTATTGACCTTCGCCGGCAACGGAGAGCCTACGGGTCATCCCGACTTTGCTTCGATCATCGACGACACGTTGCGTCTGCGTGACGAATACGCTCCAGCCGCCAAGGTCTCCGTGCTGAGCAACGCCACCTTTGTGCACCACCCCCTGGTGCGTGCCGCCCTGATGAGAGTGGACAACAATATCCAGAAGTTAGACACGGTGGACTTCGAGTACATCCAGAAGACCGACCGCCCCACCGGCCGTCGTTACGACGTAGAAGAAGTGATAGACAATCTGGCGCTTTTCCAGGGACGTGTCATCATCCAGACGATGTTTATGAAAGGCATCGTAGATGGTGTAGACTACGACAACACCAGCGACCACTATGTCCTCCCTTGGCTTCGCGCCCTTCGGCACATCAGTCCACGTGAGGTCATGATCTACACCATAGCCCGTGAGACCCCCACTGTGGGACTTCAGAAAGCCACCCTTGAAGAACTGAACCATATCCGTGACATGGTGATCGCAGAAGGCATCCCCTGCACGGCGTATTGTTAGCTTTTTCGGTGTTCGGTGTTCGTTTTTCGGTGTTGCCTTTCGCTTTTCGCCTTTCGCGAGGGCTGAGACATCCCGAACAGCGAACCTCGAACAGCACCCCCCGAACAGCGAACAGCGAACCCCTAACAGCGAACAGCGACCCCCTAACAGCGAACAGCGAACCCCTAACAGCGAACAGCGACCCCCTAACAGCGAACCCCTAAAACCTACATACATGAAAGAGCAACTCAGCGACAAAAATATCAGGATAGAATATCTGCCTTGTATCAACTACGCCATGTCCGTAAACGGCGCCAAATACTTAGGCAGCTGTGAGCTGACCAACGACGATGACTGCGACTGGCGCGAGCTGACGGTCCGTCTGACAGGAGAGTTTATTGCGACCAGTGAGGCCGTCATCGACCTGATACCTCAGGGACAGACGGTGAGCATCAGTGGACTGGCCATCAAACCAGACGTCGAAAAGCTGCGCCAACTGACCGAGAGTGTGGACACCACCTTCACACTGCAAGTGAGCAATGGCGGGAATGTGCTTCTCAGCAGTAGCCACTCTGTACGCTTGATGGCGATTGACGAATGGCCCGGCATCGGAGTCATGCCCGAGTTATTGGCCGCCTTCGTCACCCCCAATGCCCCCGAGACCGCACAAGTGCGTATCAACGCCGCCAAACAGTTGGAGCGTCTCACCGGTTCCTCCTCCCTTGACGAGTATCAGACCCAAGACCCCAACCGCGTGCGTGCCCAGGTGGCCTCCGTCTACGAAGCCCTCCGCAGCGAGAGTCTGGTATACTGTGCCCCACCCGCCAGTTTTGAGAAGAGCGGTCAGCGCATCCGCCTGATGAATCAGTTGCTCACCCAGAAACTTGGCACCTGTGCCGACCTCTCTTTGGCCTTTGCCACCTGTTTAGAGTCGATGGGCCTCCACCCTCTGCTCATTATCAGCGAGGGACACATGTTTGTAGGCTGTTGGCTGGTAGACAAATACTACCCCCAGATCATCTTCGACGACCTGAGTTTCCTGACCAAGTCTATCGCCGACGGCATCAACGAGATTGTGGTGGTGGAAGCCACCTGTCTGACGATGAAGAACATGCCCTTTGAGAAAGCCGTCAGCGAAGCCGAGAAACACTTGTATCAGACCCCCGACGAGTTTATCATGGCCGTCGATGTGTATCGTTGCCGTCTTGATGGCATCCGTCCGCTTCCCTTGAAGAACAGCGACGATGCGGCAGAAGGCATCGACCTGGACCATGCCACCGAAAGCATCAAGGAGCAGCGCCAATATGACCTGCAGGGCATCGACAACCGTCAACTGACCCGCCAGCAGATCTGGGAGCGCAAACTGCTCGACTTCTCGTTGCGCAACAACCTGCTCAACGCCCGTATCGGCAAGAAGCTGGTGCCATTTATCTCCTTCGACATCGACCTGATGGAAGACCACCTTCAGGCAAAAGAAGACTTCCAGATCCTACCCCTGCCGACGGACCAGAAAATCCTGCCCGACGAGACCGGCATCTACAACTCGAAAGCCCATGCAGAGACCTTGGAGCCCCTTGTGAAAGAAGGGATCAAGCACCGCCAGATTTACTCCTTCTGGGACAGCGACGACCTGCTGACCGCGCTGACCGGACTCTTCCGTACATCGCGCACCGCCTTGGAGGAGAATGGTGCCAACACCCTTTTCCTGACACTCGGCATGCTGAAATGGTATGAGACCGACAAGAGTGTGAAACCCCGCTACGCCCCACTGCTGTTAGAGCCCGTGGACATCGTCAAGAAGAGCGGCAAGAACTATATCCTGCGCATGAGGGAAGAAGATCTGACCTTCAACACCACGCTGGTGGAGATGATGCAGCAGCAATATGACATCCGCATCAGCGGTGTGACCCCACTGCCCATGGACGACTCGGGCGCCGACGTGCGCCAGGTGTTCTCCATCGTGCGTGCCGCAGTGAAAGACCACCCCCGCTGGGACGTGGTGGAAGAGTGCATGCTGGGCATCTTCTCCTTCAATAAATTTGTGATGTGGAACGACATCCACAACAATGCCGACAAGATGCGTCAGAACCCCATCATCGAGAGTCTGATCCAGAAACGTCTCGTCGACATCAGCGAGAGTGGCGAGACCGATACCCGCGCCATCGACAGCACCATCGCTCCCGGCAGTTACGCCATCCCTGTGGATGTCGACTCGTCACAGTTGGAGGCAGTGGTCGAATCGGGCGAGGGCCGCAGTTTCATCCTCTACGGACCTCCGGGCACTGGCAAGAGCCAGACCATCACCAACATGATAGCCAATGCCCTCTACCACAACCGACGTGTGCTGTTTGTGGCAGAGAAGATGGCTGCCCTGGAGGTGGTGCAGCGCCGTCTGGCCAAAATCGGCCTGGAACCGTTCTGTCTGGAGATGCACTCCAACAAGATGACCAAGAGCCACCTGCTGCAGCAATTGCAGAAAGCCCTCGACATCACCCGCATCAAGACACCGGAAGAGTACGCCCAAGAGTCGAAAGCCCTTTTCGACCAACGTCAGCGCCTCATCCAGCAAATCAACCTGCTGCATGTGCACCAACCATCGGGTCTGTCGCTCTACGACTATATCACCCGCTTTGTGGGCATCGACTATGACGAAGCCATCGCCCCCGCCGCAGAGTTGACTACCGGCATCGACATCAACCGCATCAACAACGCTGAGCGTCTGGTGGATGAGCTCGACGCCGTCTTCCAGATCACAGGCCATCCCAGCACCCATCCGCTGAATGGGCTCCGCATCACCGACCCCTCTTACGACACCCAGGAAAAGATACGCCAGGTGCTGCAGAAGATGACCCCGCTGTTGGCCGATGCCACCGCCGCCATCAAAACCCTGTCAGACTGCAACGGACTGACCATCGCCCCGACCCTGCGGGGTGCGGCATGGGCCGAGCGGCTGGTCAACCTTATAAAAGAGGTGCCACAAATCAACGCCGACATCCTCAAGGCCGCCAATGACCCCACCCAGCTACAGCGTTGGAAAGCCCTCATCGCCCTTGGAAAAGAGCGCGACAACCTGGCCGCCAGCCTCTCCAAGGACTATACGCCAGAGATTCTCCAAGTCGACGTCATGAAACTGAAGGCCGACTGGACCGTAGCTTGCGACAAGTGGGCTGTGTCACGTTTCTTCGCCAAGAAGAAAGTGGTGAACAGCCTGAAGGGTTACCGTCGTGACATTGGCGAGGAACACATCGAGCCACTGATCAACCGTCTGCAAGATTACCGCCGCAAAGTCTCCCAAGTGGCAGAGAGCAAAGACGAGTTGCAGCGTCTGTTTGGCCAAATGGGTGTGAGCGGCAAAGAACAGTGGACACAGATAGAGACCTATCTCGACAAGGCCCAGGCAGTGCAAGCAATGGTGCGCGAGACCGGCACCCCCGCTGCCTATATCCCCGCCATCAACAGTGCCGTGACCCTACAAACCGATATGAGAGCCGTGAGCCAGTTGACCGCTTTGGTGCGCGAGGGTGCCTCGGCCGTCATCTTCGACCCGTCGCTCACTCTCAGTGATATCAGCGAGCGTCTGCCCGAATGGCTGAGCAACATCAACCTTTCTAGAGACTGGGCACAGTGGTGCATCCGCAAAAAACAACTGGCAGACAGCCATCTTGGCGGCGTGGTCAGCTACATCGAGGGCGGCCACTCTGTAGCGGAAGCCCACCAAGCGATGCTCCGCGGTCTCTACAAGAAACTGGCCATGGACGTGATCGACCACAACAAAGACCTGCAGATGTTCAACGGCATGATCTTTGAGGACATGATAGCGAAATACCGCGACATGGCCAAGCAATTCCAAGAGCTGACCAAGAAAGCCCTTTATTGCAAATTGGCCTCCAGTATCCCCTCGCTCACTATCGAAGCCGCCAGCGGGTCAGAGGTGGGCATTCTGAAGCGATATATCGCCTCCGGTGGCCGTGGCGCCACCATCCGCCACATCATCGACCAGATACCGACGCTGCTGCCTAAGCTCTGTCCCTGCATGCTGATGAGCCCCATCTCCGTGGCCCAGTTTATTGACCTGAACCAGGATAAATTTGACTTAGTAGTCTTCGACGAGGCCTCACAGATGCCCACGAGTGAAGCCATCGGCGCCATCGCCCGCGGCAAGGCCCTCATCGTGGTGGGCGACCCGAAGCAGATGCCACCGACGAGTTTCTTCACCAGTACCCAGGTGGACGAGAACGAAGCCGACAATGACGACATGGAAAGCATCCTCGACGACTGTATCACCCTCTCGTTCCCCCACCACTACCTCACCTGGCACTACCGTTCCCGTCATGAGAGCCTCATCGCCTTCAGCAACTCGCAATACTACGACGGCAAACTCTATACCTTCCCGTCTGTCGACGACCGTTCCACAAAAGTACGTTTTGTGCCTATCGACGGCACCTACGACATGGGCAAGACCCGCTGCAACCGCGCTGAAGCCGAAGCCATCGTAAAAGAAGTGGTGCGCCGCCTGAGCGATGACGAATTGTCGAAGCAGAGCATCGGTGTGGTGTCGTTCAGCAAGGTGCAGCAAGACCTAATAGAAGACATCCTTGTGGACGAGCTCAGCAAACAGCCCGAACTGGAAAAGCGCGCCTATGACTGCGCCGAGCCTATCTTCATCAAAAACTTAGAGAATGTGCAGGGCGACGAGCGCGACATCATCCTCTTCTCCGTCGGCTACGGCCCGGACAAGAGCGGGAAGGTGTCGATGAACTTCGGTCCGCTCAACAACCAAGGCGGTGAGCGCCGCCTCAACGTGGCTGTGAGCCGTGCTCGCAACGAGATGGTGGTGTTCTCCACCCTCCGTCCAGAGCAGATCGACCTCAACCGCAGCCGCGCCCGCGGTGTGGAGGGTCTGAAGCGCTTCTTGGAGTTTGCCAAGAGCGGCAGGATGTCTGTGGCTGCGAGCCAGATAGAGGAGCAGACGGAGACCACCCTGATTGACAACATCGCCGAGGCCTTGCGCCAGAAAGGATTCCAGGTAGACACCTTAGTGGGCCGCTCACGGTTTAAGATTGACCTGGCCGTTATCGACCCCGATAACAAAGACGGCTATATCCTGGGCATCATGTGTGACGGCAAGAACTACTTCAACACCCGCACCGAACGCGACCGTGAAATCGGCCAGCCGGGCGTGCTGAAAGGATTGGGATGGAACCTGATGCGCGTGTGGACCATCGACTGGTTTATGAACCGTGACACCGTGCTGGAAAGGATACTCAAACGCATCGAGAGCATCCAAAACACCCGCAAGAGCAAGGAACAGGAAGCAACGAAAGCCCAACCCAAGGCGACGCTCTTGAAGAGTGCGCCCAAGGCCCCAACCAAGAGTGCGCCAGAGACCGCTGCCCAGGCTTTGGCTCAGGCGGTGCCTTTTGCGGTGGCAGAGCACGAGATCATCACTGAGATCACCAATGAGAATGAAGAGGAATACTTCCCCAAACACTTCTCGCCATGCTATGATTACTACTGGCCACGGCTCTTCACGACCGCCCGCCGCACCATGACCAACAGCATCAAGGCCGTGATCCACCAAGAACAGCCGGTGACGCTCAACACCATCTGCAAGCGCATCGCAGAACTGTTCGCCCAAAGCCGCGCCCTTCGTATCCAGGATGAGGTGAAAACCCTGGCCGACAGCATCGCTTTCCGTGACCCACAGTCGCCAGACAACAATCCCTATTACTGGGAGAGTGCCGAGGCTGCTCAGGGCTACGATAAATACCGCAAGGCGAATGGCCGCGACATTGACGAAGTGCCACTGGTAGAGATCAAGAATGTGATATGCCTGGCCGTACGCCAACAGTTGGCCGTGCCAACAGATGACCTGAAGCGCCAGATCGTGAAAGTCATGGGATACGCTCGCCGCACACCCAAGTTGGACGACGCCGTCAGCCGCGCCGTAGCACTCTTGGCGAAAGAAAAAGTGGTGACGGTAGAAGACGACCAGGTGAAAGTGGTGGAATGAGAGTGATGCGGTGAAAAGTGTCGACGGCGAAGCCGTCGAATACGGAGAACGAGAAATGAACTGATGAAAGGCTGATAAAAGGCTTAGAAGAGGCTGATAAAAATATCTCCCTGTGACGGTCATCCCTTGTAATAGGGATGGCGAGTCTCAGGGAGATTTTTATTGGTGTGAGCTCAGGGAGTTTTTATCGGTGTGAGCTCAGGGAGATTTTTATCGACGTGAGCTTATGCGTTGTATTCCTGCCAGCTCTTAATCTGGATGTCCTCCATGTTCATGGCGCAGAAAGCCTGGATGAAAGCCTTGGCGAGGCGGACGTTGGTCATGAGCGGTATGTTGTGGTCGATGGCAGCGCGGCGGATGCGGTAGCCATTGGTCAACTCACGCTTCGTGTGGTTTTTGGGCACGTTGATGATCAGTTCAATCTGGTGAGACGAGATGAGGTCCATCACATTGTCAGGTCCCTCCTCATCCGGCCATGCCACCGCCTTGGCGGGTACACCATTGTCGCAGAAGAACTTAGCAGTGCCCGGGGTGCCGTAGATGACATATCCATTGCGCACCATCTCACGAGCCGGCTCCAGCAGGTCGACCTTGCCCTTGGCATCACCCGACGAGATGAGCACACTCTTCTTAGGCAGACGATAACCCGTAGCGATGAGCGCGTTGAGCAATGCCTCGTTGAGGTCGTCACCCAGACAGCCCACCTCACCGGTGCTACTCATGTCGACACCCAGTACGGGGTCGGCGTTCTGCAGACGCGCGAAGGAGAACTGCGACGCCTTGACACCGATGCGGTCGATGTCGAACTCGCTCTTCTCCGGCGTGGTGTAAGGCACGTCGAGCATGATGCGTGTGGCGGTCTCGATGAAGTTGGTCTTCAGAATCTTACTCACAAATGGGAAGGAGCGAGAGGCACGGAGGTTGCACTCGATGACCTTCACCTCACGGTTCTTGACCAGATACTGTATGTTGAACGGGCCGCTGATATTCAGTTCCTTGGCTATCTTGCGAGAGATTTTCTTGATCTGACGGATGGTGGAGAAATAGATATGCTGTGCCGGGAACACCATGGTGGCATCACCGGAGTGCACGCCTGCATACTCGATATGCTCGCTGATGGCATACTCGACGATCTCTCCCTTGTCGGCGACGGCGTCAAATTCTATCTCCTTGGTGTCCTGCATGAACTTAGACACCACAACTGGGTACTCTTTCGACACCTCTGTGGCCATTTCGAGGAAGCGCTCCAGCTCCTCATTGTCGTAGCATACGTTCATGGCAGCACCCGAGAGCACATAACTCGGACGTACGAGCACGGGGAAGCCCACCTCGTTGACAAACGCCTTGATGTCGTCGAGAGACGTGAGTGCACGCCATGCTGGCTGGTCAATGCCCAGTTTGTCGAGCATGGCCGAGAATTTGTCGCGATTTTCGGCGCGGTCGATATCCACAGGCGATGTGCCCAGCACGGGTACTCCCTGGCGATAAAGTTTCATAGCCAAGTTATTGGGTATCTGTCCGCCCACAGAGACGATGACGCCGCGTGGCTGCTCCAGGTCGATGACATCGAGCACTCGCTCGAGCGACAATTCATCGAAGTAGAGACGGTCGCACATGTCATAGTCGGTAGAGACGGTCTCCGGGTTGTAATTGATCATGATGCTCTTATAGCCCAACTTGCGTGCCGTGTTGATGGCATTGACCGAGCACCAGTCGAACTCAACCGACGAACCGATGCGATAGGCACCGCTTCCGAGCACCACCACACTCTTCTCATTCTTGTAGAATTTGATGTCGTGGAACCCATAGTTGGACGGTTGCTTCCCATAATGATAGGTGAAATAGAGATAGTTGGTCAACTCCGGATGCTCACTGGCCACCGTGTTGATGCGCTTCACCTGTGGGAGGATGCCACGTGACTTGCGGTAGTCGCGCACACTGAGATTCTCCTTGTACATATTGGTGTCGGTGGGTTTGAGCACGAAACGCGCGATCTGGAAATCAGAGAAACCAGCGGCCTTCACCTCAACGAGGAAGTCGTCGGGCAGGTCTTCCAGCCTGTTGTAGGTCATCAGCTGGTGTTTGAGGTCGACGATGCGCTTGAGACGGGAAATAAACCAGCGGTCGATCTTGGTGAGGTCCTCGATGCGCTCCACGGTATAGCCCTCCTCGAGCGCCTGTGCGATAGCGAAGATACGCAGGTCGGTAGGATTGGCGAGCGCGTCATCGAGGTTGTCGAAGCGTGTGTGGTCATTGCCCACGAAGCCGTGCATGCCCTGTCCTATCATACGAAGGCCTTTCTGTATCATCTCCTCGAAACTACGGCCGATGGACATGATCTCACCGACGGACTTCATCGAACTGCCAATCTGGCGTGAGACACCGGCAAACTTGGTGAGGTCCCAACGTGGTATCTTGCAAATCATGTAGTCGAGCTGGGGAGCGACATAGGCCGAGTTGGGGGTGCCCATCTCACCGATTTGGTCGAGGGTGTATCCAAGGGCGATCTTGGCTGCCACGAAAGCGAGAGGGTATCCCGTCGCCTTACTGGCAAGTGCGGAGGAGCGGGACAGACGTGCGTTGATCTCGATGATGCGATAGTCGTTGGTCTGAGCGTTGAAAGCGAACTGAATATTGCACTCACCCACGATGTTGAGGTGCTTGACACACTGGATGGAAATCTGCTGCAGCATGGCCACCTGTTCGTCGGTGAGAGAGCAGGTAGGCGCCACGACGATACTCTCGCCCGTGTGAATGCCCAGCGGGTCGAAATTTTCCATCGAAGCGACGGTGAAGCAGTGGTCGTTGGCATCACGGATGACCTCAAACTCTATCTCCTTCCATCCCTTGAGGCTCTCCTCAACGAGTATCTGCGGAGCGAAAGTGAAGGCACTCTCAGCCAGTTCGACGAAAGTGGCCTCGTCGGGACAGATGCCAGAACCGAGTCCGCCGAGTGCGTATGCCGAGCGTATCATGATGGGGAAACCGATACTTCTCGCTGCTTTGAGAGCGTCGTCCATGTTCTCAACGGCATGGCTGACAGGCACTTTGAGGCTGACCTCACCCAGTTTACGGACGAAGAGGTCGCGGTCCTCCGTATTCATGATGGCCTCGACCGATGTGCCGAGCACCTCGACGCCATACTCCTTCAACGTGCCATTGAGATAAAGCTCCGTGCCACAGTTGAGAGCAGTCTGTCCACCAAAAGCCAGCAGGATGCCATCCGGTCGCTCTTTCTTGATGATTTCAGTGACAAACCAAGGTGTGACAGGTTGGAAATAGACCTTGTCGGCGATACCTTCCGAGGTTTGTATGGTAGCGATGTTGGGGTTGACGAGTACACTTGAGATTCCTTCCTCTCGCAATGCCTTAAGGGCTTGCGATCCGGAATAGTCAAACTCACCTGCCTGTCCGATTTTCAATGCTCCACTGCCAAGCACGAGCACCTTGCTGATTTTTTTCTTCATTTTCACTACGTGTATTTTTGTTGATTGGTCATTCGAGCGGCAAAATTACATAAATACTTTGTAAAAGCGCTCATTTTGATATTATTTTTTTGTTTTTTGCTACATTTTGTAAAGAGATGGAGGCTGCAACAATGTTGCAGCATAGACAACGCGGCCTAAAGGAAGGGCGATGACGCCTGAGGGAGGGGCGACGCGGCCGAAAGGAGGGGCGACGCGGGCATGAGCCACAAAAAAGGTCCGGCTATGAGGGCCGGACCAACGATTATAGCTTAGAGATAATGCCACGTTTGGTGTTTTCAATAAAATCGACGAGCGTGCGTATCTCCACGCTGTCGGGCACCTGCTCACGCACCTGCATGACAGCATCGAAGACACTGGTCTGTCCATGGAAGATGAGTCTGTAGGCATTGGCGATATGCTTCTGCACTTTGTCGCTAATACCCTTGAGACTGAGCATGGTGGTATTGACCCCTCCGTATTTCACGGGTGTGCCTCCTACGATGATATAAGGTGGCACATCTTTAGAGAAGGTGGTGCCAGCCTGTATCATACTTCCCTCTCCGACACGTGTGCCTGCGTTCTCTATGACGCTTGAAGAGAAGATGACCCCATTGCCTATCTCACAGTCGCCGGCGATCTTGGTGCCATAGCCAAAGACGCAGTGGTCTCCTACCTTTGTGTCATGAGAGATGTGCGCACCCTCCATAAGGAAATTGTTGCTGCCGATGACAGTCTGGCTTCCCCGATGCGTGGCGCGGTTGATCACCACATTTTCGCGTATGATATTGTTGTCGCCGATGACGCACTCGCTTTTCTCCCCCCTGAACTCAAAGTCTTGAGGAAGAGCTGCGATGACAGCGCCCTGATGTATTTTGTTGTCCTTGCCAATCCGAGCCCCGTTGAGTATACTGGTGAACGGGAAGATGATGCAATTGTCGCCGATGACCACATCGCCCTCGATATAGGCGAAGGGAAATATCTTGCAGTTGTCGCCAATTTTCGCTCTGGGGTCGATCTCAGCCCTTGGACTTATATCACTTGCCATATATAATATAAATGATGAATTACAAATTATAAATAATGAATACGGATGACGAATATCATAATGAATTATTTTGCTCCGCCTCCGAGTGCATTGTAAAGGCTGACGACAGCCTGCATTTTGTAGAACTCGTCAGAGACTTTGGAAAGCTGAGAGTTGAGGAGGGCCTGCTGTGCTGAAATGACCTCGAGATAGCTGCTGCCAGAGTTTTTGAAGAGCAGTTTGGTGTGCTCTACGTTTTTCTCCAGCACCTCGAGCCTTTTAGCCTCGAGCTGTGCTTTTTCCTCCGATGAGTTGTACTGCACAAGAGCGTCGCTCACCTCGCTGCCAGCCTTGAGCACCGCATTCTGCCATGTATTGAAAGCCTGCTCCTCCTGAGCCTGCGCCACCTTGAGTCCTGCTGTGAGCTGTCCTCTCATAAAGATGGGCTGCACCAGACTTCCAACAGCAGAGAGCAACCACTTGCCTGGGTTGACAATGGCTCCACCGCCACTGTTGGTAAAGGTGCCAGTAGGCGAAATAGTGATGCTGGGATAGAAGCGGCTGCGCGCAGTCTCTACATTATAGAAACACTGAGCGAGCTGCATCTCTGCGGCATGCACGTCGGCTCGGTTGGCGAGCAGTTGCAGCCCGATGCCCGTGCTGAACTGTGACGGCAGGCTCTGGTTTTCGAGTTTGCCGCGTGCGATGGTCTGTGCGGGCTGTCCGAGGACGAGGGAGAGCGAGTGTTCCACCTCCCGTATCTGACGCGTCATATCCACAGCCTGGGTCTGCACCGAGTAGTAGTTGGCCTCAGCACTCTGCACGCCAGTAGAACGCACACGTCCAAGGTCCATCTGCAGTTTCATCATGTCCCAAGTGTCCTTGGTGAGGTTGGTCATGTCGCCCAGAATCTCCAGTTGCTTGTCGAGCATGAGGAGTGTGTAATACATGTTGGCCACGCCAGCCACAATATTGGTCTGCACCACCACCTGATAGTCGCGTGTGGCGAGCAATGCCACCTGTGCACTTCGCTTCTGCGAGAGCAGATTGCCGAAGAGGTCGACGTTCCAACTGGCGGAGATGGGCAACTGATAAGTCTTGGTGGCCGCATTGCCGTCCCATGATGCGATGGTGCCCGAGGGGGCGAAAGTGAACTGAGGCAGGAAGGCAAGGCGCGCTGCCTTGAGCTGCTGTTCGGCCATCTGCACGTTGAGTGCGGCGTTGAGCATATCAGGATTGTTGTCGAGCGCCTGTTGTATCAAATTCTGGAGCTGCGGGTCGGTGAATACGCTTCGCCATGGCAGGCATCCGAAGGTGAGGGAGTCGGCCGAAGCCTTCAATGTATCAGTGAGTGAGACATTGTCGCGTATGAGCCCCGTGGTGTTGACATCAGGGCGTTCATATTTCTGGTAGAGGCCGCAGCTGCTCATGAGCAGTGCGCCTGCGGCCAGTATCCACATATTGAGTTTCTTCATATTCTTATTCCTCCACTTTGTAGGTTGTTGGATGATGCACATACTGTTTGAGTTCCGAAGCCACATCCTCGTTGAAATCGTCCTCGAAGACCATAGGTCTGAACTTCTCCTGTAGCGACTGGAAGATGACGAAGAGGGCAGGCACCACGAGCACCTGAAGGAGCGTACCGATGAGCATACCGCCGATAGCAGCGGCGCCGAGGGTCTGGTTACCGTTCTTACCCACACCCGAAGCGAACATCATAGGCAGCAGACCGATAATCATGGCCAACGAGGTCATGAGGATAGGACGCAGACGTGCTGCAGCGCCGAGCACTGCCGACCATGAGATGGCCATACCCGTCTCACGACGCTCGAGAGCGAACTGTACAATCAGAATGGCGTTTTTGGCGAGCAGACCGATCAACATGATGAGCGAGATCTGCATATAGATGTCGTTGGAGTGTCCGAAAAGCATGGTGAAGAGGAATGCACCAGCCAGTCCGAATGGCACAGAGAGGATGACCGCCAGCGGCAGGATGTAACTCTCATACTGTGCGGAGAGGATGAGGTAGATGAACACGATACAGAGCACGAAGATGAGCGCTGTGGAGTTGCTCGACTGAGCCTCCTGACGTGTCAGACCTGAATAGTCATAAGTATAACCTGTGGGCAGATACTCATCGGCCACTTGCTGCACAGCCTTGATGGCCTCACCTGTGGAATAGCCGTCGGCCACGGTGGCGGTGACATTGATGGCGGTGAAGAGGTTGAAGCGGTTGATGTTGGACGGTCCGTACACACGCTCCAGTCTGCAGAACTCACTGACGGGGCTCATACCTGCCGGTGTGCGCACATACACACTTGCCAGACTCTCCGGTGTCATACGGGTGTCGGGGTCAGCCTGCACCATGACACGATAGAGTTTACCGTAGGCGTTGAAGTTGGAGGCGTAAAGTCCACCATAGTAACCCTGCAGGGTGGAGAGGACGGTCCTTGGAGAAATGCCGGCCTGCTTACACTTCGCCACATCCATGTGTATCATATACTGTGGATAGTTGGGGTTATAAGAGGTCTGAGCCGTCTGTATCTCAGGTCGCTTGTTGAGCTCTGCCAGATAGTTGGTAACGATTTCGAAGAAAGTGTTGAGGTCACCACCAGTGCGGTCCTGCATGACGAGCGACACACCGCTATTGGCGGAGAAGCCAGGAATCATAGGCGGTGAGAAAGCCAGGATCTGCGCGTCTTTGATGGAAGCCGTCTGCTTGTAAATCATACCCAGCACCGAGTTGGCGTCATAGGGGTTGACAAGGAAACGGTAGACGCCATCGCCCTGCCAGAGTCCTGATAGTTTCCACCAGAATCCTTTCTGGCGCTCGTCAAATGACTTCAGTTTGATGATGAATGTAGCCTGGTCACTACCGGCACCCGCGATGAAGTTGTAACCCTGAATCTGCTCTCGGCTGGAGATGGCAGGGTTGGCTGCAAGTATCGAGTCTACCTGGTTGATGACCTGACGAGTGCGTGCCACAGAAGTAGCGGGTGGCATGGAGATGGTGCAGAAGAGGGTACCTGTATCCTCGTTGGGCACCAGACCTGTCTTAGTGGTGGTCATTGTCACGAAGAGCGCCACAATACCCAGCACCACTACGATGCCGATGGCGATAGGCTTACGCACCAGTTTCTCAACATATCCCTTGTATTTGCCAAGGATCTTGTCATATGAAGTATTGAAAGCGGCATGGAACCGGTCGATGCGTGACATTTTGACGGGTTTTCCGTCTTTGTCATGTGGTTTGAGGAACATGGCACACAAGGCCGGAGAAAGCGTGAGCGCGTTGAGGGCCGAGATGAAGATGGAGACCGCCATGGTGACACCAAACTCGCGGTAGAACGTACCCGATGTGCCACCGATGAACGACACAGGGATAAACACCGAGGCCATCACAAGCGTAATGGAGATGATGGCGCCCGAGATTTCGTTCATGGCATCGATAGACGCCGTGAGTGAACTCTTGTATCCCTGGTCAAGCTTGGCATGCACGGCCTCGACAACCACGATGGCGTCATCGACCACGATAGCGATGGCGAGCAGCAAGGCCGACAATGTGAGCAGGTTGATAGAGAATCCGAACACATTGAGGAAGAAGAACGTACCGATGAGCGACACAGGCACCGCAATCATAGGGATGAGTGTGGAGCGGAAGTCCTGAAGGAAGATGTACACGACGAGGAAGACGAGAATCAGCGTCATGACGAGTGTGAAAACCACCTCCTCGATACTGGCGTACAAGAACTCCGTGACATCGTAGTTGATTTTGTAGATCATTCCCGGTGGGAAGAGTTTCTCCTGCTCCTTGAGTTCTTCCTTCACTTTCTTGGCTATGTCATTGGCATTGGAGCCAGCGATCTGCTGCACCATACCCATCACAGAGGGTATGTTGTTGTTTTTCATGGCAACGGAGTACTGCAGTCCGCCGAGTTCGATTTTGGCCACATCTTTGAGCTTGAGCGTATTGCCTGCGGCGTCGCTGGAGATGATGATGTTGCCAAACTCCTCTTCGGTCTTCAGACGTCCTGTATATCGCATGGCGTACTCGTAAGCCACTTCTGAACGCTCACCGAAAGTACCCGGTGCTGCTTCAATATTCTGCTCAGCAAGTACCCCCGTGATGTCGCTAGGCATAAGCCCGTGCTGCTTCATCACCTCTGGGTCGAGCCAGATACGCATGGAGTATGTTTTCATACCCGGCGACTGGACGTCGCCGACGCCCTGGATACGCTTGATGGCCGGTATGATGTTGATATTGTTGTAGTTGGTGAGGAACTCGTCATCGTATCTTCCATCACTGGTAAGGGTGAACATCATCACCTGTGAGGTCTGTCGCTTCATGACCGTGACACCGATCTGGGTCACCTCTGCAGGCAACAGGGCCTGCGCCTGCTGTACGCGGTTCTGTACGTTGACGGCGCACATGTCGGCGTTCATTCCTTGGCGGAACAAGATGGAGAGGCTGGCGGAACCACTGGATGCCGACGAGCTGATATAGTCCATACCCTCCACACCGTTGATACTCTCCTCGAGAGGCACGAGGACGGAGTTTTTCACCGTCTCGGCGTCAGCTCCCGGATAGCTGGTGAACACCACCACGGTAGGCGGTGCGATATCCGGATACTGCTCAATAGGCAGTGTAGCCAGTCCGATGAAACCCAGTAGCACGATGACGATGGAGATAACCGTCGAGAGCACTGGGCGTTTTATGAATGTTGTAAATGTCATAATGTCCTAATGAGTTAGAAAGTCGTTGTTTTATTTCTTTCCTGTCATGGCGTTGACGAATCCCTTTGCGGTGCCATCAGTGCCCAGTTTGCTTGACTCGTCAATTTTTTTCTGATACTGCTCAGGTGTGATGGGTACGATCTCCATACCGTCACTGAGTTTGGTGATGCCGTTGGTGACATATTTGTCACCCACCTTAAGTCCGCTTGTGACGATGTAGTTGTTGCCGTCGTTCTGCGGGTCAACAGTGATCTCGGTATATTTCACTTTCTTGTCAGCGCCCAGCACATAGACGAATTTCTTATCCTGCACAGAGAGCACACATGACTGTGGGATAACGATGGCAGAACTGTTGTCACGCTGCACGACGATAGAGCCAGAGCCACCGCTCTTGAGGAGCCTCTCGGGGTTGGGGAAGCGTGCAATCATGGAGACGGTACCCGTGGCGGCATCGATGACACCACTCACCTTCACCACCCTACCCTCGTGCGGGTAGATTGATCCGTCGGCCAGTTTGAGTCTCACAGGAGGATATGTAGAGACAGCGGCATTGAGACCGCCTGCGTTTTTGGTCATTTCGAGAATGTCTTTTTCAGTCATCGAGAAATACACTTCCATGGCGCTGATGTTGGACACCGTGGTGAGAGCAGGGTTGCTCTGTGCGCTGACGAGTGCTCCCACTTTGTATGGCAGGCTACCCACGACACCGCTGGCAGGGCTTTTGACATAGCAGAAGCTGAGATTCTCGCGTGCTGAGGCCAGTCCTGCCTCTGCCTGTCCGAGCGCTGCTTTGGCCTGGTTGACCTGTGCCTGTGCGCTATTGAAAGAGTTGAGCGCTGTCTGCAGTTCGAAGTCGCCGATGACCCCATTCTTGTGCAACTGCTGACTATTCTCATACTGCAGTTTGGCAGTGGCCATCCCAGCCTCTGCAGTATTGATGACAGCTTTGGCCTGGTTGACAGCGGCCTGAGCCTGTCTGACGGCAGCCTGATAGGTCTCATTGTCTAAAACGAAAAGGATTTGTCCGGCACCCACCGCCTGTCCCTCATGCACATTGACACGCGTCAGGAAACCCTGGATTTTGGGGCGTATCTCCACGTCCTGCATACCCTTGATGGTGGCGGGATATGTGGTAAGCATCTCAGCATTGGAAGTGCCCACCGTGACAATGGGATACTCGTTGTCGCCAAAGTTCATACCACTTTTGCCGCCTCCGCCACATGCTACCAGCGTAGAGACAGCAACTACAAGCATTAAGAATTTGTTTCTTTTCATATTGAATAAAAAAATAAGATATATCTTCAAAAAAGTAAAAGCAAATCTAGCCTATTGAAGTTTTCAATATGCAAAATTAACATCAAAATATAAGAAACGGCTGAAAAGCACACATTATTTAACTTTTATTATTTTTTCTCTACGCCACTTTTTGATGGCGATTTGGCCCCATCTGCCTCAACCCAATAATAACTCAAGAGAGAGATGAAAAAATGCGGCAAAATGGCCGTCAAGTGGCAGAAGAATTGATTTCGTCAAACTTTTTCTTCAGAAGTTGTCGGAGTGCTTCAGGCTCATTTTCCACGAGTCCATCGAGAACAGCCTCTTTGATGTATTTTTTGAGAATGCCCACTTCGGGACCTTGTGTGAGGTGAAACATCTGCATGATCTCATTCCCATCCACGCAAGGCTGAAACAGTCGCTGATAGTCTTTCTCCTTGAGGTCTGTGATTTTCTCCCTTACGATGCGGAAGTTTTCCAAGAACTGTTTTTTGCGAACCTGGTTTTTGCTCGTGATATCGGCCTCGCAGAGGAGCATCAAGTCATCAATGTCTTCACCAGCATCGTGTAGCAAGCGTCGTACGGCGCTGTCGGTCACCACCTCGTCGGCGATGACAATAGGACGCATATGTAGGTCGACCAGTTTCTGCACATACTTCATTTTGGTGTCCATTGGCAGTTTCATCCTGCGAAACATCTCAGGCACCATTTTGGCTCCTATCAGGTTGTGATTGTGGAATGTCCAGCCCGTAAGCGGGTCCCATCGTTTACTCTTTGGTTTGCCAATATCATGCAGCAAAGCAGCCCATCTGAGCCAAAGATTGTCAGATTTTTTCGCAACATTATCGAGCACTTCGAGTGTATGGTAGAAATTGTTCTTATGTGCTCTCCCATTGCGTGTCTCCACGATGTCGAGTGCTTCGAGCTCGGGTATGATGAGTGAGAGCAATCCACACCGCTGCAGTTCGACAAATCCATAACTTGGCGTCTTCGCCAACATGATTTTGTTGAGTTCGTCAGCCACACGCTCAGCACTGATAATATTGATACGCTCAGCATTTCGTCCGAGGGCGTCGAAGGTCTCATCATCGATACGGAAATTGAGCTGTGTAGCGAAACGCACACAGCGCATCATGCGCAGCGGGTCATCGGAGAAAGTGATGTCGGGGTCAAGCGGTGTGCGTATATATCCATCGAGCAAGTCGTCGATGCCATCGAAAGGGTCTACGAGTTGTCCGAATCGGTCATGATTGAGACAGATAGCCATGGCATTGATGGTGAAGTCGCGACGGTTTTGGTCATCTTCCAAAGTGCCGTCCTCAACGATGGGCTTCCGACTGTCTCGTCGGTAACTCTCACGACGTGCTCCCACAAACTCCACCTCCGTATCACCATATTTCACTTGTGCGGTGCCAAAGTTACGGAACACGGAGAGGTGTGCTCTCTTCCCTATCCTCTGTTTGAGTGCTGTGGCTATCTCTATGCCACTACCTACGACGACCACGTCGATGTCCTGCGAGGGTCTTTCGAGGAAGATGTCACGCACATATCCTCCCACGACATAACACTCCATATGCATGTCGTCGGCTGTCTGTGATATGAGCCGGAAAATATCTTGATCGATGATTTGTGCCAGTTCGGCATCTGTATAGATTTTCATGAAAATCGCTTTTGGGGTGCAAAGTTACGAAAAGTCGAGGGGAGAATAAAAAGAATTCATTCTTTTTTTATCCCGAGACGGAGTAACTTCGCTGATTGAGCAGCAAAGTTACGAGGAGTAGCAGGTATGGGGCGACTATGACTTCATCAAGCTAACAGATTGATAACAAACAAAATATAAAAATAAAAAAGGGTGAAAAAGGAAGAAAAAGGCGGAAAAAGGTGCTAAAGCACCCACAAAAAGGTAGAAAAACAACATTTTCGAGAATCAATGTCTTACACTAGGAGGGCGGGCTTGCCCGCATGAACAATCGCAACTTTGTTGCGTTAAAAATCATGCCGACCCTTTGATGGGTCGAGCATACCTTAATGTACGAGCGACCGGATGGGAGCGGTTGCATCCCTTTCCCTGGAAAGGGGAAGGGCCTTAGGTTGGGGTAGAGACCCTTCCTTAAGATAAGGAAGGGGAGGGTTGGTTGTGACCACCGCAAGCTAACTGCTTGACAATAAGAAGAATATAAAGATAAAAAAAGTGAAAAAGAAAGAAAAAGGTGCCAAGGCACCCTCAAAAAAGAAGAAAAAACATGTAGACAAATTGTAGGAGTGCGGGCCTCCGAGCCCGCAAAAGCACCTAAAAAATCTGCAGGACACGGAGACCCGACCTCCTAACTTTGGCACAAAGGAATGAATAGGATGCAGATATCGCGGATGAGAAAGATATCGCTGAATCTTTCGGCTATGCCGCTAAAAAGCGGGAGAAAGACAGCTTATAACACATATTAATAAATGAATTTTGCACAATTCGCCAAAAATCACTAATTTTGCACGAAATTATCAGCCTTAGTGCCTATGTGGCCAGGTAAAAGAATAAAGCAATGACAACAGAGAAGCCAAATACAGAAGCACAGTCTAGAGCCGCACTGGCAGAGTGCAGAGCCATCTTTGCGAGCAAGCTGGAAGACTACGGAGCCTCGTGGCGCATTCTGCGCCCCTCGTCGCTGACCGACCAATTGTATATCAAGGCAAAGCGCATCCGCTCTTTGGAGACAAAGAAAATTTCGCTTGTGGGTGAAGGTATCCGTCCTGAATTTTGTGCCCTCATCAATTACGGCATCGTGGGCCTGATACAGACCCATATCGGCTTTGCCGATGCCACCGACATCGACGCCCAGCAGGCGTTGTCGCTTTACGACCAGTATGCGGAAGAGACGCTTCAGCTGATGCTCAAGAAAAACCATGACTACGACGAGGCGTGGCGCTCGATGCGTGTGAGCAGCTATACCGACTTCATCCTGACCAAGCTGCAGCGTATCAAGGAGATAGAAGACAACGACGGCGAGACCACCGTGTCGGAAGGAGTGGACTCCAACTATATGGACATCATCAATTACGCCCTTTTCGCCCTCATCAAGCTCAGTGAACACGCTTAAGAACATCATCGTCAACCTCTGCCGCCTGTTGCTTGCCGTGACATTCATCCTTTCAGGATTTGTCAAGGCCATCGACCCGTTAGGCACACACTATAAGCTGCAAGACTACCTCTCGGCCCTGTCGATGGGCAGTCTCCTACCCGACTGGATGAGCATAGGAGCCGCCGTGGCCCTGTCAGCCGTGGAGTTTGGCCTTGGCATACTACTGCTCTTCGCCATCCACCGCCGCACGGTCACCAAGTTGACACTCGTCTTTATGGTGGTGATGACGGCCATCACGGTGTGGATAGCAGCAGCTGACCCGGTGAAAGACTGCGGGTGCTTCGGCGACGCTCTGATACTGAGCAACACGCAGACACTGCTGAAAAACATCGTGCTGCTGGTGGCCGCCATCGTGGTCAGCCGCTGGCCACTCAGCATGGTGAGATTCATCTCGAAATCCAACCAGTGGATTGTGATCAATTATACGATTCTTTTCATTGTCTTCACAAGCATATTGTGTCTGTACGACCTGCCGCTGTTTGACTTCCGTCCCTATCATATAGGAGCCGATATCCGCAAAGGGATGGAGATACCTGAAGGAGAGCAACCACCCCAGTTTGAGACCACATTCATCCTGGAGAAAAACGGGGAGAGAAAGGAGTTTTCGCTGGAAGACTATCCCGACTCCACCTGGACCTTCATCGACAGCAAGACGGTGATGACCGATGAGGGCTACGTGCCCCCTATCCACGACTTCGTCATTGAGACGGTGGAAGACGGCGAGGACATCACCGAGGAGGTGCTCAGCGAGCCAGGATACACGTTTCTGCTCATCTCGCCCTCCCTTGAGCAAGCCAACGACAGCGACTTCGGCACGATCGACCAGCTCTACGAATACAGCCAGGACAATGGCTACCGCTTCTACTGTCTCACGGCAAGCGGTGAAGAGGGCATCCGCCGATGGAGCGAGCTGACAGGAGCAGAATATCCGTTCTGCCACACCGACCCCATCACGCTCAAGACCATCATACGCAGTAATCCTGGGTTGGTGCTGCTGAAAAACGGTGTCGTCATCCGTAAGTGGAGCCACAACCGTCTGCCTGTCATGGAGCCATCGGTGATGTCTATGCCTCTGGAGAAACTGGACATCGGCCACCTGCCAGAAGAGTCAGCCCCTCGCAAAGTGGCATTGATACTGGCATGGTTTGCCCTGCCTCTCCTGCTCCTGACCTTCGCAGACAGGATCTGGGCGTGGAGGAAGGTTATTAGAGGTAAGAGGTGAGAGGTGAGAGGTGAGAGATTACATTGTTTAATATATAAAAATTGAAAGAAAATGAGAAAGAAAATTGTAGCAGGCAACTGGAAAATGAACATGACCCTGCAAGAAGGTATCGCACTGGCCAAAGAACTGAACGAGACACTCGGCGCCGATAAACCCAACTGTGGCGTGGTGATCTGCACTCCTTTCATCCATCTGGCAAGCGTCGCACAATTCCTGAACCAGGACATCATCGGTCTGGGTGCAGAAAACTGCGCTGACAAAGAAAAAGGCGCCTACACTGGTGAGGTGTCTGCAGCCATGGTGAAGAGCACCGGTGCTCAGTATGTCATCCTGGGTCACTCAGAGCGTCGCGAGTACTATGCTGAGACTCCAGAGATCCTGAAGGAGAAAGTGCTGCTCGCCCTGAAAAACGGCCTGAAAGTGATCTTCTGCATCGGTGAGAGCCTGGAGGAGCGTGAGGCAGGTAAGCAGAACGAGGTGGTGAAAGCTGAGTTGGAAGGCAGCGTCTTCAACCTCACAGCCGAGGAATTCAAGAACATCATCATCGCTTACGAGCCAATCTGGGCCATCGGCACTGGCAAGACCGCCACAGCAGAGCAGGCAGAAGAGATACACGCCTACATCCGCAGCGTGATCGCCGGACAGTTTGGTGAAGAGGTTGCACAAGACACCACCATCCTCTACGGTGGCAGCTGCAAGCCAAGCAACGCTAAGGAACTCTTCGCTAAGCCCGACATCGACGGTGGCCTCATCGGTGGCGCCTCACTGAAAGCTGCCGACTTCAAGGGTATCATCGACGCCTGGAAATAAAGTGCAAACGTTGAGGTGGGTGCGCACCCACCTCAACTACTCAACCTCATCCCCATGAGCGAATGCGCATCCTTATCAACTGACCCAAAAAATTCAAAGATGAGAAAAATCATCATCACGCTGGCTGCATTGCTTTGTGCCTTCACCTCTGCCCCAGCCCAGTCGTTTCTCGACCATCTGCAGAAAGACGACAAGGGCAACGGGAGTGTGTCGGTGAAACAGAGCGATGACATCAACAAGCTGGTGAATGGCTCCAACAAGAACAACAGCCAAACGCCTCAGACAGACCCCTCCAAGCCGGCCAAAGACAAAAACAAGACAGACAACAAGAGTGTGCGCCCTGAGGACCACTCAGCAAGCAGCTCCAACACCCGTCGCGAAGATTATGAGCGCGAGGCGTCAGCAGCCAAGAAAGACCGTGGCGTGGAGAAAAGCCCCTCGGAAGATGCCCGCGAGCGAGAGCGCCGTGAGAAAGAGCGCAAGGCCCAGCGTGAGGCAGAGCGCCAGCGCAAGATCAAGGAGATGGAAGCCAACGCCGTGCCTAGCGACAACAGCAAGAAGCTGATGGTCAACAGCAAGAAGGTGTCGGGCTACCGCATCCAAGTATACGCCGGCAGCAACACGCGCAACGACCGTGCCAAGGCCCAGGAGGTGTGTCAGAAGCTGAAGAAAGAAGTTCCCGGTCAGCCTATCTATGTGCATTTCTATTCGCCCAGATGGGTCTGCCGTTTCGGCAACTTCAAGAAAAAGGATGATGCGGAGAACATGCTCAAGCGAGTGAAGAAACTTGGTTACAAGACCGCTTGCGTGGTGAAGTGTCCCATCTCCGTCTCATTAAAGTCTTCCCGTCTATGAATCCAGAGACAGAATTTCGTGAGGGGCTGGAACAACTGGCCTCTCATTATCATGACATCTTGTGTCTGCTAGGCGAGGACCCTGAGCGTGAAGGTCTGCTCAAGACCCCTATGCGTATGGCCAAAGCGATGCAGATACTGACCCGCGGCTACACACAAGACGCACACAAAGTGCTGACCGATGCCCTCTTCGCAGAAGAGTACAACCAGATGGTCATCGTGAAAGACATCGATTTCTTCTCAATGTGCGAGCATCACCTGCTTCCTTTTTATGGAAAAGTACACGTGGCCTACATCCCTAACGGTTATATCACCGGCCTGAGCAAAATAGCCCGCGTGGTGGACATCTACAGCCACCGTCTGCAAGTGCAGGAAAGGATGACACAGCAGATCAAGGACTGCATACAGTCGACCCTGCACCCTCTGGGCGTGATGGTGGTCGTGGAAGCCAAGCATATGTGTATGCAGATGCGCGGTGTGGAGAAGCAGAATGCCATCACCACTACGAGTGATTTCTGCGGCGCTTTCAATCAGGCCAAGACCCGTGAAGAGTTTATGAACCTGCTCCGGGGTGAGTTTTGAATGTTAATTTTTTGTTTTTCCTGTCTTTTGGATGCAAGGTTTTAGAAAAATCTCATTTAATAGTATAAAGGACAAACAAAAAAAACAACAAAAAGCAATTAGAAATGAAAAGTTTAAGAAGTGTTTTTCTCTTGATGGTGTGTGCCTGTGTACTGGGCACCACATTTACTTCATGTCTCAGTGATGATGACGATGACACCAATGTAACCAAAGCCCTCACCAAGGAGGAGATAGCCGCCCAACGCAGTGCCATGCGAGGAGCCTATGAAGGGTATATCCATTTCATCAACGACACCACAATGAAAGAGGACTCCATCCTCACAAACTGGACGATAGCAGACTCCACCCTGCGTGTCGTTGTGCCCGTCAAACTCTTTTGCAACGGCGTCAACGACAAAACTGCACGTAACCTAATGTTAACATCTGAAGAGAGTGTAGAAGTCAGCGGCTATGTCTACCCATACAATAGTATGTACAACAACAATAAAGACACCTACCTCTTCACATACTTCCCGGAGAATGGCAAGAAGGAGTTTACCATCAACAAGGATGACGCCCCTCATAAGGTGACAGTCACCTTCGCCACACAGTTGAACATCTACAACATGGGGACATTCTCCAGTATCGGTCAGTACTACAAAGGTAAGATGATCAGCTATATACTTTTATATTCAATCGTCGTGGACGGTGTCACATACTACTGCAACAGTCCGATGTATTTCATCGGCGACAAGATAGCATGACCATTATACATCCCATAGTATGAAATTCATTTCATGGAACGTCAATGGCCTTAGGGCCTGTGTCAGCAAGGGCTTTGAAGACAGCTTCAAAGCCCTTGACGCTGACTTTTTCTGTCTTCAGGAGACCAAGATGCAAGAAGGTCAATTGGACATCTCATTTGAAGGCTACCAGTCCTACTGGAACTACGCCGAGAAGAAAGGCTATTCCGGCACCGCCATCTTCACACGTCATCAGCCTCTGAGTGTCAGCTATGGCATCGGCATCGAAGAGCACGACCATGAGGGGCGTGTCATCACGCTGGAGATGGAAGACTATTATCTGGTCACCGTCTACACCCCCAACTCACAAGACGGCCTTCGGAGACTGGACTATCGTATGAACTGGGAAGATGACTTCAAGTCTTACCTGCTTGACTTAGACCGCAAGAAGCCCGTCATCGTGTGTGGCGACATGAACGTGGCCCATGAGGAGATTGACCTCAAAAATCCTAAGTCCAACCGTCGCAACGCCGGTTTTACCGACGAAGAGCGCGAGAAGTTCAGCATATTGCTCTCTGCCGGCTTCTCTGACACTTTCCGCAGTCTACATCCCGACCAGGTCACCTATTCCTGGTGGTCATACCGGTTTCGTGCCAGAGAGAAAAACGCAGGATGGCGCATCGACTATTTCGTCGTCTCCAACCGTCTCTTAGACCAAGTGAAAGAAGCCAAGATACACACCGACATCTTCGGCTCCGACCACTGTCCGGTAGAACTGGACATCTTTTAAAAAAGAACTATAATTTTCCTATTTCTCTAATGAGAAATTGAGGGGTAATGTGACACGAGAGTTGACAGCGACGCCATTGTGAGAAGCGGGTGTCCACTGCGGCATAGCCATCACTGCCCTGACAGCCTCTCGGTCGATGCCAGGCGAACAAGGGATGATAACCGAGGGCGACTCTATCCTTCCATGACGCGTCACGACGAACGACACCACCACCTTACCCTCTTTTGACGTGAGTGTCTCAAAATCAGGATATTTCAACTCGTCGGCAAAATATTTTTTAAGGGAGGCCGCCCCCTTCTGAAACTGTGCCATTTGGTCTACCACATCATACACCAGCGTGGTGTCAGGACCGACCGCTGGGTCTGTAGCCATCATGATCACCGGGCTTTGAGCAGAATGAGAATTCACAACCAAAGGTGTGCTTTCAAGGACTCGTTTCACGGGATTTGCCAAAGCTTTTTTGACATACCCCATAGGCAGGGCATGGAGCGTCGGCTCACCATCATCCAAATATACTTCATCCCCCATAGAGATAACCACCCCATAGGGTATGACACAAACTGAGCACAGACGCTCATCTGGCTGAATTACGTTAAAGAAGGTAAACTCATCCGTCAAAAACATCTCCTGGCGTCTGCTTAAGATCCCCAGTTTCCACTCATAATACGCGGGTAGTTTTGTGGGATTGTATTTACTCGAAATAATATCCGTCCGTTTGAGAAACTTCCTTTTGATCAGATCATACGTATACAACTTGTTTTCATTGACACTCTCCTCCTTTGACTGATTGTCTCTACGAGTCTTGTGAATCTGAAATGAGAGATACTTCCCTTCCTCCCATCCTAGCATTTTCAGCGTGCATTTGTAATACGTCACCTTCAGCCCTTTCTCATCAGGCATATTGTCTATTTGCTTTCCCAAAGAACTGAAGTAACTAGACATGCCATCAGAGAGCGAATGAGCCTCGACCCCAAAGACCTGACGGCATAAAGTATTCTGCAACAGAGGCTGTGTAGAATAACACAGAGATACGGGCCACTCCAATTTGAAAGTGACAAGGGTCAACTGACTGCCGTTGCGATAAAGTCTCTGTGTCTCCACATAGTCTACCTTATATTTATAATAGGCGTCTAAGTCAGTTTTCCCCTTCTCGGCGGAAAACGCACAAAGGCAGACAGTGGAAAGGAATATGATGCTAATCCATTTTCTCATAGACATAACTATTTAGTACTGGTGATATGTAGACAAGTTTGGTTCGTCTCGTAGCGCACAAGGCATTTCCCATCAGAACGCAGATCGTCGACGGTCTCCCCGAGCAAGTATTTAAGCTGTGCAGTTTTTGCCTTGGGGCCGCTCATATACTTGTAGCGGCGGTAGGTGATGTCGAATGTCGTGGCATGGCAATGTGCAGAGTTGGCCACGGCATTCTTGTTGGTTTTCATCAATTTTCGCACATCGTCTTTTGTGCGGAGTACAGAGGTGACGATGATTTTATACTCACCCATCTTGTGTTTGCGCAGTTTTTTCTGAAATCCCTTCCCGATTTTCTTGAGCAACTTGGCCGCTTTTGGAGTCAAATAAGGCACAGAATGCGTCAGAGGGTCAATGGCATAATAATCACAATCCTCAATCAGGCGCAGCTTACGTCTCACCTTTTTCAGCTGCGAGCGGTCTTCCAGTGGCTCTATGCCATATTTTTTGGCGTTGGCCAGTTGATGCGGATTGTTATCCTTAAACTCAAAAGGGAAATTCTCCGGCACCACTTTTTGGGTGCCGCAGCCAGTAAGAGCCACTACTATAAGGGAGAAAAACAAAATCCTGAAAATCCTCATCTTCACCTTTTTTGTACTGTCAGAGACACCACATGTAGAGGTATCTCTGACAGTTGAACGATAGAAACCTCCTCGGTGAGGGCTCCATCTAATATGGATTATTTCTGACGGTGCAGCACGATGGTGTCATTGTCAGACACGATCTTGAGCACATCGGCACCCTCAAACTTGAATGGGATGGTATCTGTCTTCGTGGCCACTTCCTTGATGCTTCCACCAAACTCTTCCTCGGCACTCTTCAGCATGGTGGTAATCAACTTTTCAGCCAAAGCCTGTGTGGTAGCATCATCAGAAGTAATCTTCACGCTGTCTTTCTCCATTTTGAAACGATAAGAGGCGGAGTCACCAACACATACGATATTGTCACCGACCACAGAGAACTTGCCATTGTATCCCATTTCAAATGGGAAAACCATCTTCATGCCTTTCTCTTCCATTACCAAAGTCACACTCATATCTTGTGACATCACGCTGTCTGCCTTAAACTCCAAGGTAGAAACCATGGCAGATGCCCCCTTATCCTCATTCTTTGAGATTGTGTCAGACACCCACTTACCGATCAATGAGGGTTCACTGGCAGCTTGGTCACCACAAGCCACAAAAATGGTTGCGCATACGAGTGCCATTGCACCAAAAAATAGTTTTTTCATACTTAAAAATGTTTGATTAGTAAAACAGAATAATAAAAAACTTTGCGAAGTTAACAAAAAATCCATCAACACCAAAAAAAACTCCCACAAAATTTGGGTATTTCACATAAAGTGCTTACCTTTGCATCGCAAAATCGGGATTTAGCGCAGTTGGTAGCGCACACGTCTGGGGGGCGCGAGGTCGCTGGTTCGAGTCCAGTAATCCCGACAAATGCAAATCGGAAGTGCTTGATTTTCAAGCACTTCCTTTTTTTTAACAGGCTTTCTGCACAAATTCTGCACAAATTTTCTAAAAACCTGCACAAAAGGGGGTGTCCAGAGGGGGTGCTTGACAGAGTTAAACACCTACCAAATATCTTGAACATTTTTGGCCTATGGCAAGCAAGGGGCGATGTTAACCCCTCCAGTCCCACGAATGGGAGATAATTGATTTTTCTCTTCATTTGAACGCGCTTTAAAATTTGACTTGATTTACATTATTTAGTATTGATATATTGAATTGTATTATGGTCACCCAGTTTCAATGAGGTCCCTTGCCCTCTC